>QGNH01000482.1_pt1 | contig 39461 bp, 51 predicted proteins | sample 1735481 | NCBI WGS metagenome assembly QGNH01 (sample SAMN09239004, study PRJNA386568) | Viral metagenome, whole genome shotgun sequencing project. | reverse complement strand
AAAGGTCTGTGAGCCGCCGTCATTCCACGTTATGGTCAAGGACACCGTTCCGCTAGTGCCCGCCGTCGTGTCGTTCAGGTAGTACGTGATCTCATAAAGCGCCGTGGTGACTGGTGTAGCCACGAGATTGGTTGCAGCAATAGTGGCTGCTTGTGCCGTCAGAGAAACAGAATATGGCCCTGTTTGACTTCCCTGAACATTCAGTCCTGTCAGCTTCAGACTGCCAGAGAAGTCCCCAGCAGTCCCGTTGCCGATGGCGAGGGATGCGCCACTGAGGCGGGAAAGTCCTGTGTCATTGACAACGTTGCCTGTTATTGGATCACCTGTGCCGCCAAGCACAAAAACGCCAGTAGACAACAGACCCATGCGTGATTGTGCAGCATATCCACCCGCTAAAAAGTAGATTGGCGTTGTACCGCCAGTAGGCGCTTGCCCGCTGGAGCAAAAACCAAAAAATCTAGTGGGCTGGCCACTTGTCGAATCAACGCCGTATATTAATGCACTGCTGGCTAAAGCAGAGGCCCAGCCATTGCCAAAAACTGTACAACCAAACTGTGCGCCGACATTGTTCGTGAACAAAAATCCCGCTCTGCCTGTGTTCCCGTTGTCGTTATTGACAATCTGAAGTTGCGGCCACGTGCTTGCTGTAGAACCACTCAGCAACAAAGTCTGAGTTTTCAGGCTGCCAGAGAAGTCTCCTTGCGTACCGTTGCCAATGGCGAGTGAATCAGCTGCCAGTCGAGAGATACCAGAGTCGGCGTTCCAACTGATGGGTTGTCCAGTCGCCAAGGCAACGGTTCCCGTCGCCGAAATCGCTGCGGCGTTGAGCGTACCCGTGAATGTGGGGCTTGCGGTCATCACGACAGTGCCGCCAGTTCCGCTTTGTCCCGTGATGGCCGTCGCTCCCGCTATCTGGATGCTCGTGGCGAAGGTGCCCACGGGGGCTATTACCGATGTGCCCACGAAGATAGTGCGAGGCCGCGTGGCTCCAGAGGCACCGACGTCATGCGTGTTGTCAAGACTGAACAGCAAAGCGCCCGTGAGCGTGCCGCCAGCGAGCGGGAGGGCATCCGTGATGCCGTACCCGGACAAGGTCGTGGGGTGAGCAGCGAGGTCGGTGAAGGTCGGTTGAGATACCCCGAAATCTCCTGTGGTGGCATCAAAACTACTGATCCACTTGCTGGCGACTGCTGCAATGGTTTGGGGGAATGTTCCGGGAGATGGGGGAGCAGTCCATTTGGTCCCAGTGACTGTGCTACTGAGTAATTGCCCGTTTGTGCCAACAGATCCGAAAGCATCCGTCAAAGTTCCCGTGATAACCAAATTGACAGTGTCTACATTGGAAGCAAAGAGAGTGCTGAGAGTTAGGAGTCCAGAAGTGTCACCATTGACACCATCACCGATAGCAAGGGAATCAGATCCGAGGCGCGAGATACCGGCATCAATCCAAGGTACAACCTGACCGTTCGCAAGAACTTGGGCGAGCTGTGACCAAAAGGATCCCGAGCCGTGGGAGGTTACGATTAGCGTTTTTGTCATTTAGGTCCTCCTTAGTTGATGAGGGTGACCTGAACTGTGGCTCCCGTGCTGTCCGTGTCAATGAAAATACGGCTGGCGTCGATGTTGTCCCCAACGAGTTCGACACTGATCTGTCCGGCCAGAGCCAGGCAGGCAGTGTATCGTCCCGCAGTGACCGGGCTAACTCCCGGTGCCGTCACATAACCATCGCCGACATAGATTTTGTGGGTCGAGTTGTTCTGATCGGCCTCGATGCGAACGGCGCGTTGCTTGTCCAACGGTACGGCTGCTGTATTGCCGGCGTCGCTGGTCGAGTTGACATCAGCATAAGTCGTGGCGAATGAGAAAGACACTTGAGCAAAATCGTTCGCGATGACCGTGACGGTATCCCCATTGAAATAAGTCGCTGTGGTGAATCCCCACAGAGTCACCTGCTGCCCACGGTTGTAACCCACGCTCGGAAGCGAAGCAGCATTCAGCACAATCGTGGCGATGCCTTTCGAGATAGAGAACGATGAAGCGACGATGACGGTGCCGGTGTGAATCGGAGTCGGGGTGCCTGCGGTCGCTGATACTGCTACAAGTGTGTGTAGAATGCTCATGATGCTCCTTAATGCTTCATCGCACGAAAGCCTTTAGCACTGGCTTTTTCATGCTTCAGTTCCGAGCTGTCGCTGCGTTTCGGCTCCAGTTTGGAAACCGGAATCTTTTGATCCTGCGGAATGTGCAGAGCACTGTGCAGTTTGCCTGGATGAATCTTGAAAGATCCCGCCTTGCCAAGATCAACCTTCTTGGAAGCCTTTGCTGGCTCTTTGAGACCCTTCAGTGCTGAGGCTAGATTCGCCATAGAACTTGCTCCTATAGAAGTTCGGGAAGTTGAGTTATTTGGACTTCGCCCGCTTCTTGAGACCTTCTCGTCCAGTTTTCTTCTCTTCTCCTTTGCCGCTGTACTGGGAGGCTATCGCCTTAGCCTGTGCAAGAGATTTGATCTTTCTCCCGTTGGACATGGGAATACCGTGCTTGAACTTGTGGAAAATCTCCTCAGGAGGCATGTTCTTCAGCCTCTTCTTTGGCTTCCTCAGGCGGACGGACATACCGGCAACAGTCATCAAAATCAACCATGATCAGACCGCCTTCGCGGGGTTCATCTTTGAGTTCCGGGTCAGAGTTCACCTTCGGATGCGAGCAGACATCCACGTTGTTCTTGTGAGTCATGTGCACACAATTGTTGCAGGAGAACGGACCACCTTCTGAAAAACCGGAAGCCTTGGTTCCGATCTCTCCCGTAGGTTTCTTGCTTGCCAGCTGTTGCAGTCCCTTGATAGGTGCCATAACTGAGGTTCCTTTAGCGTTCAAATCCACTCAGGTCGAAAGAGTTGGGTTCTGATTTCTTCTCGGGTTCAACTTGGGCCTCTATCTTCTCTGATGTTGACCTCGGTTTCGCGTTTCCATACCCATGCCAACCGCGCACCTCAGCGTACAGCGTGTACGCTCTCAGCAAGGAGTCCGAGATGTTACCCTTCGCAATGTCACGTTGCAGACGGGCCAGGAATGCTTCTCTCTGATCGCTGCCGAAGTGAATGCTTAGAACGAGACAAATGTTGAAGTTGCGCAGGAGCGGGTAGCTCATGACTTTTGCAGAGTTGTCATTCTTGCAGTTGTATGCCGTGCGAATGGCAGAAATCTCGTTGTAGCCGTTCGAGATGTAAGTGCACATGAAGAGCTGTTGCTTCTTTGTCAACGTTGCGAACTCCGGCGTCCGGGAGAGCTCTTCCCAGCCCATTCTCTTAGATTCGATTTCTTCAGCCATTGGACACCACTTTCCCGAGACACTCGCCTTCTTGAATCAAACGAAACTCCATGCCCTCCAACCGCATAGAAATTCCTGAGTACATTCCTCTTGCGATCAGATCTCCCACAGCAACTCTTAGAGGACGCAGAGAACCGTCTAGTTGTATGTAGCCTTCACCAATCGCGATTACTTTGGAGAAGAGAACATCTTCCTTGGAGGTTTCTGGTAACACAATGCCATCAAGCATCTGCTCATGATTGACGTCAGCAACTAACACTTGGTCATACAGTGGCCGGAACATGTTGCACCTCCACTTCTGTGCAGAGACACTCGGTAGTCAGAATCATCCCCGCCGTGGCTACTGCATTCCTGAAGGCCTCGACTACAACCTTGAGAGGATCGATAATCCCGCGCTCAATCAGCGGAGCATACTCTCCGGTCTTAGCATCAAAGCCAAAGTCTGCTTGGGGTAGACGGTAAGTGGGATCCCCCATAACTTTGATCAGGATCTCTTCCGGATTGAATCCTGCATTCTTGACGATCTGCTTCATAGGTTCAGCACAGGCCTGGGATACGACAACCAGCCCAGCCTGCTCGTCACCCTCGAGAGTCTCGAAAATTCGGGCTTGTGCTTTCAGAAGAGCCAACCCGCCGCCCGGTACATATCCCTCCGCGATTGCGCAGCGGGTCGCGCCTACGGCGTCATCGAATCTATCCTTGCGCTCGCGCATCTCTGTCTCGGTGGTTCCCCCAACCTGGATGAGAGCGATGCCACCCGTGAGTTGCCCCAGGCGCTGCTTCAACCAGAGTTCGTCCACACCCTTGGCTGTTTCCAGCTTGGTGCGAATCTCTGAGATACGCGCTTTGACATCCTCCACCTTGCCGTAACCTTCCACAATCGTGGTGTCCTTGTCGCTGACCACAATGCGCTTGGCCTGGCCTAACATCTCGAGAGTCACCGATTCAAGTCGGGTGCCGCTATCGTCCAGCACGGCGGTGCCGCCCGTGAGAGCCGCGATGTCACGCAGCAAATCACGACGTCGTTCTGTGTAAGCTCCGGTTTTGACACCGACCACCGGAGCATTGGAGCGTTGACGATTGGCAACCAACAGGGCCAGGGCATCCTGTTCCCAATCCCCAGCAACACAGAGGAAGGGTTTCCCAGTCTTGGCTACTTGCGCGAAGAGAGGAGCGAGAGATCTTGCAGATCCAATGCGTCCCTCAAACAGCAGAACGAGAGCATCTTGATAGACGCATTCAAACCGCTCCAGATCAGTCACGAACGTAGACGACATGAATCCGCCGGATCGAAACTGGATTCCCGAGGTCATCTTCAGTTCAGTGAGCACGGTGCCCGACTCTTCTACAGAGACGACGCCATCCACACCAACCTTCTCAAACGCTTCACAGACTTTGGTCGCGATGAAGTTGTCATAGTTAGACGAGATGTTGGCAACGTGGAACGTCTGCTTAGGATCATCAATGGGCCGCGCCAGAGTGCGGAGTTGCTCAATCACCAGATCAGCAGCTTTGTCCATGCCGCGCTTGAGAGACCAGGGATCGGTTCCCTTCTCGATGAAATTTGTTCCGGCATGAACCATCCCCTGCACAAGCACGGTGGCAGTCGTGGTGCCGTCACCCGTCGCATATACAGCGCGGTTGGCGGCTTCACGAGTGAGATCGGAGCCGATCTGCATCCGGGCATCAGAAGGATTCACGGAGTTGGCCACAGTGACACCGTCCTTGGTCACTTGCGGGGGAAGACCCAGCAGCCGCCGTCCAATGGCAACGTTCCGACCTTTGGGGCCGAGCGTAACTTTTACCGCATCCGCAAGGAAGTCCACACCCCGGAGGATGTTCTCCCGCGCCGCATTGCCATAATCCAGGTTCTTGCTCATCAGTTCGCCAGCTTCGTCATGTCCAGAGGTTCAGCAGCCGGGATCGGACACGTGAATTCAGTCTTCGGCAGATCCGTCATGTCCCGATGCAGGATTTGAAGAGCGCAGGTCTTGCTGCAAGCCAGCTTGGCCATCGACTGCAACTGGTCCTCTTTCAGCCAATGCTCCTGCATGACGACGAACCAACCCGCCGCCGCCTTCAGTTGTTCCGCTGTGGTATGACCCTGTACCAGACTGACAGACTTCTGGCAGACGTCACAGGTGCGTGTGATCGTGGTTGTGTTCGTTTGTCCCATGTTATTTCTCCTTGAAAATCTTCCAAACCAGTTTGAGTTTCTCCCGGAAACTGAGTGGCTCCGGACGGGGTGCCAGCACATACTCCCGCTCCACACGGAAAATTTCTCGCCCCTGGTCGTTGTAGATGACCTCCAGCGTGGTATGTTCCGCATCGTAGAGGAGGGAAATGAAACTGCCCTCTTTCCTGATGTAAGCCAGGGACCACTGGGAGCCGGGATCTCTGAGAGTTCCATTGATGCTGGTGACTTTAGGCATGGAATTTCACCCCTGGGTACAGCGGAGTCCCAGGGATCGGTTCGGGTTCCTCATCGCCCCAGGTGGCATTTCTCTGAGAGGGAAGGTACTGCGCCGGGGGTAAAGCATCCCGGTAGTCATCGCAAGGGTTCACTTCACGGATGCCATTGGCCCAGTTGCGGAGATACCTCTCCGTCGCATCAGCGGTGTCCGTGCCCCAGGCGTATGTGTACTTGCCGTCAAAGAAACCAGATTACGAATGCTTTCATCATAATGAGGGATCTCCTTTCTTGTCCTCCAAAACCTTAACTCGCCGCAGAAGATCCACGAGTATGTCGGTAACTCGCCGCAGAAGATCCACGAGTATGTCGGTCTTTCCTGATTCAAGCACCCGATCCATTTCCCGAATCTCGTTCAATCGGGTGAATCTGTCCATAACCATTTCTTGGAACGTCGCGTCAAGTTCATTCATTGTTTTGTCTCCTGTGGAGCCGGAATACCCGGCATGTTGGAATAGTTGTTGATGAGTTCGGTCAGCTTTCCCAGATCGAATTGCGCACGACCAGCGACGCGCAGGAAGCCATCTCTGTACTCGATGTTGGCGGCCTCAGGCGGCGTGACGATGGCCATGAGGCTGACCAGGACGATAGGGGTCAATGCACGGCTCATTATTTCTCCCTCTGCTTCTCTACTGCAATGGTGATGGTCAGTCCAGGGCGTACAGGTGCCTCGGGGTAGTTTTTGTAGAAGACACGCGGGAACGGCGACATATGATGTATCATGCGATCCTCTTTCCATAGTGGGACCTGATAAAGGCTGCTCCCCCATCTTTCATCTGATCCAGAGGAACCTTGTACGTGACCCCATCCTGGACCACGATCTGAGTAACAGGGTAGAGTTCTTCAGGTGACCCCCACACCCATGCTCTCAATGGGACCTCATTGTGGTAGAGTTCTTCAGGTGCACCATCTTTGCGAGAAGAAATGCTCACGCGATCCTCGCGAATGCCACAGCATCAATCCGTGGGTTGTCGACATCAGAGGAATGCATTGCCAGAAGCAACCCTTCAAAGGATGGTTCACAGAGGCGCTGAAGGACACCAGCACCATTGCCGGGGGTTTCAGCCAGCCACCATCCAGCCTCCAGCGGAATGCATTGCCAGGTGATGCCGCGATCTACAACTTCTTTCGAATCAAATTGACTCATTGTTTGTTCTCCTAAGTTGCTTCTCTGCGAGAGGACAATGACCCACATGCTTGATCGTCGTTGTCCCTGGCCAATACACTTTCCGAGGGCAGGTGCAAATGAGACTGAGCAGGAATCGTTTGAGATTGGCATCATCTCTCTTCTTCTGTTCCCGAAAGGCGACCATCTGTGCTTTGAACGGGTTCATCTGTGTTCTCCTAAGAAACTGAATACTGTGTGTCTCTGATATGGGTGGGATAGTTTTAATACGCATTAACTAGTGTGTTGGTTAATGAGAGAGGCGACTGTAGGACGCGAAGGCGATGCAGACAGACGGCGTCATCGGGGGGAACACCCCCCACACCCATGCTTCGAATGGGACCTCTTTGTTCTCAATGGTTTCCAACACAGCACAAGCATGCGGATGATGCTGACGCATCTCAAGTCCCGTGTCTTTTTGGATTGCGAAGCTTGTCACGGGGCCAATCCGGATTATTGTCTCATTGCATTGTGGCGCTTCGCGCCTGAATGTGGCAACACAGAGAATTAGGTGTGAAAAATTGAAGTCCATTAGATACGAACACTTAGCCGATTCCGCGCCTGAGACTGGAAGGACTAGAATTGGTCCTCAATCCAAACCATGATTGACCATGATTGATCATGATTGACCATGATTGATGTCTGTATTGATGTCTGTTCTGTCACTAGGTAAAATTTACGTGGTAGGTAAAATTTACGTGGTGTGTGTTCTGTTCTGTGGTAGGTAAAAATTACGCGGCGCGAAAGTGGACTACAGTTACTATCTAGTTACTGCAGCCAATTACCACATGCATCAGGTTCAAGGACATGGACATAGCATTTCGACACAGACAGGAGACAGGAGACATTCACATATAGACACAAACACCCAGAGCTGAAGCCGGGTGCTTTGTGACGAGTCTTCTGGAGACTCATGTGGTTTGCTGTTACTGAAGGGATTGATAGCTGTTCTGCGTCTGGTCTCAGTATAGCTGTTCTGCGTCTGGTCTCAGTAGACTGAAGACATGACACCTAAACAGACAAGAGAGATGGCACAGGGCCTGATGACCACCGAAATCGAACTCACATTCACGCAGGAGCAGAAGCTCATACTCCAATCAATTGTCGCTAGTTAGTTAAAATAGTATATTCTTAACATAATACAGAGCCAACATTGGAAATCACAGTATTGAGGCTCAAGATGGGAGATCACAAATGAGCATCCTAGAAATACAAAATGAAATCCAAACACGAGCACTCGCGGCGGGCTATTCCGTTAATCTCCACGAGTCCATGGGAGGATCAGTCTATCAGCAGATCAAGCCGGAGTTTGACTTTCCCGTTCTGCACAACGAGTGTGACGAGGGTAGCTACACGATACGCTATGCTGATCACGACAACGTCTCACGACTCCCGGGCAAAGGACGCGCTGACTGGATGTTTTTAGCCGGCAAAGAAGAAGAATGGAGTGCGATACTTGACTCCGTCAATTTCTCAGATTTGCTCCGGTGGCAATTGGTCAAGAAGACGGTTCTGGCGAAGCTGCTGGGTGTAACGGTTCCCGCTTTGAAGAAGAGACTGAGTCCTGACTCCTACGATTACGTCGTGGAGAATAGCAATTATCCGAACAGCCCGACCCAGGTGGTAAATCTGGATCTGGCTATCAAAGATCTGGGACTTGACGCCCAGGAATTCGCAGCTAAGCACGCTGTTGCGCGATCGACAAGAAGCATCTATGAAGTGCCGGAGGAATACTGATGAGCATCATGAAACGATTCCGAGATGAAACTCCCGAGCAACGGGCGCGGCGTCTAGCCGCATCCGCCAAGGGCGGGAGGAACAAACGTGGATGGAGGAAGTCCAGTCATAAAGACGCTACTGATCATCTCAGGAGGCGGGTTCCCATCATGAGTGACAATGATCAAAGAGAGACGCGTCATGATGATGACGGCATCACTTCATTGGTAAAACACAAACACCCAGCCAGTTAACCACGTGGTGTTTAACTCCTCACTGCTTCCTCCCGTTGGGCCGAACGACGCCCAAGACCTTCCGAACGCGGCCTATGCTGCCCTCTGACGCTGGCCAGTAACACTGTAGAAGAATCTCAACATGGAGTCGGCCTATGCCCGTCTCATCCTGGATACCTTGCAGGGTGAGACCGCGACGAATCCAGTCTTCCACTTGCTTGCGGCTCCAGACTTCAGTCCAGTTCATTGCTGCTCCTCATGCTGCAACGAGATGGCCCAGCCACCGGCTTCCCGTGCTTCGCGTTCCACGCGACATCCTTCGCAATCCGGAGGACAGGGAGGAGTGCATTTCAGGCAGGTGTACTCGGGGAATCCTAAGACGGCATAGATGCGTGCGCAGCCTTTGGGAATCCTCTCACCACACTTCTCACATTTGAGACGTGCGCAGCGCCAGTTCCAGTATGGCCGTGTTAGGAATGTCCAGCTGCGATACCTTGCGATACGCAATGCGCGTGGCAGAGTGAAGGTCAGGAAGCCATACAGGTTGAACTTGTTGCACTCAGGACAATCCCTTGAGCGCAGCTCGATCGGATTGCCGTCTTCCACGTAGGGATAGCCCGGTTCGTGTTCCTTGTTGCAAAGGAACTCGTGTCCTCTAATCTCGCACCAATGTTTGTGTGTCTTCATTTGGTATAACCTCCTGCCTTGTATCCGGAAGTGCCGCTAGCGTTCCGCTATCAAAATCCAACCTCCCACATATCAAACATTTCCTTGACCCGTCGGGCTATGGGATCGCCGAACACTTGCCGGAACTGTGCCTCCCGCTGTTTCGGAGCGAAGACTACGTTGTCCATCAGACAGGAATCTTGGGCGTGAAGTGCGTGGCGCGTATTCTTCAAAACACCGTCGACCATTCGCCATCTTGTGGATTTAGCCATATCAATCCTCCAACGTGAACGCGCAGGAATTACAGAAGGCAACACCGTCTATGGCTTCGCCGGGTTTCCAACCAATCAGGTCGAACAACTGCCCACACTCTCCACAATGGATCAACCGGGAACCTCCGACGGAGGGGCGCGGCGGAACTGGGGAGGTGAATCGTTGAACAGGGACAGACACAGAAGTCTTGTCACAGTAGGGGCAGAAGCCTTGTTTCGTTGCTAGACCGCAGGTGCAAGCCATAATCAATCCTCTATTTCGAACGCCTTGCTTGTGGACTCTTTGGATAACTCAACGTTGTCGTCGGGTTCCATGAAGACCTCGCCTTCCAGGGACGCCGCGAACGCTTTCAGAATCTTCTTGCGCCCGGACGGACCAGCGGAAGCCAGGTACTTGAAACAGGACGCCTGGGCCTTCGGCATCAACGCAGGGGTGAGGTCCTTGCCCTTGTATGCGGTGGACAGGGTGGAAGCCCACCAGCGAACTAGGTCCTCGTTCTCTTCACGGGGTTCTTCTTCTTCTCCTGTGTGAGAATTATGTCCTGTCTCTGTCTCAGCAACAGCATCATTACCTGTACCTGAGCCAGTACCAAAACCAGAACCAGTACCAATACCTATTGGCGGCTGTGCCGCTGAGTCCCCGCTGGAGTGCCGCTGCAAAAGGGCGGCTGGTGGGCGACGTTCACGTACATTTCGCTCGGAAGGCTTTGGTAACAAACCAGGTTTGTCACTTCCGACCAACCAAGCCCAGGTATGCCCATCCTCTTCCCAAGTAGCAAGTAGCTCCACACGGACTAATTCGTCCAGCATCTGTTTGACCTTGTCCGAATCCCAACCGGGACGGTTCAGAGCGTAGGCATCGGCCCAAATACTTTCCGCGTCAAACTCACAGACTCCGTGCCCGTTGAAGAGAGGAATGATCCAGACATATTCTGGACGCAACTCTGGAGGTTGAATCTGGCGGACCTTCCTAGACTTGTAGGTGATGTCACTGACAATGCGGTTAGCCACGGGACACCGCCTTGGCTGCGGCATCACGCTTGGCTGTGGCCATCACACTGCTGGCATAGCGGACATAATCAGAGATGGTCCGGCTTATAGCCTTCCCGAGATCCTGAGTGCTCTCCTGCCAGACAGCAGTTCGGGAAATGCCCTTCTCCACCGTTGCCACGTCGTACATTGACAGCCAAATAAGGAACTGGCGCTGAGTAGGCACAAAATCTTTCTCGTCTCCAACGAGAGCCTTCCAGAGTTCAATGAGGGGTTTGGATTGCTGAATCAGAAGTGAAACTTCCATAACATTTCTCCTTGTGTCTTGCTGATTTAATTTGCTTCTACACCCTGAACCGGATATTTTGGTTTCCGAACTAACTAGCGAAATATCATTGCAAACACTAATGAAGCAAGTTTCCCAATTACGAAAGACTCAATTAAGAGGCACCGGGGAAATACAGCTTCACGCAGGCCGTGCCGGACCTTGTCCAGGTTGGTCAGTACCCGGTGCCTCAATACATTATGATCAGAGCCGACAAAATCGTCGAGTACGCCCGCAAGCATCCTGAGCTAACCCAGACGGAAATTGGGAAGAGGTTCGGTATCTCCCAATGCCGCGTCAGTCATCTTTGCCTGGAAGTAGGACACTCTCGGATGGAGTCCGGGCAGATCTGCCGGTACTGGGCTCAACATCCAAAAGAGGCCGCCGTCCTAGAGCAGACGCTACGCGATAATCCAAACATGACTTTGGGAGAAGTAGGGCGTCGCCTGGGTCTCACGGAAAATCAAGTTCATGCTTACGCTTACACACGGAATATCCCGCATAACACTCACGTGGGGCGCATGCCGGGTACCACACACATTCCGATGTCTGAGAAAACCAAGATTGCGATCCGCGCCGGGTATACGCGCTGGTTGGAAGCAAAGAGATTGAGCAAGCAGACGGCATAATCCAGCGGGGATAGGGATAGCCTCGAAATTTCATCTGCCGTCCGATGGTCTGGGTTCAAGAATCGGGTGCTGCTTGCTCAATAAAGTTTGGAACGGGAATAGAACCGTGAGGAGACATATGTGAAGAGCGACAACAACAATCGGTTTGCCACGGGATACCCTCCTGACGGGAAACACTACTGGCTCACTCCTCCTGATCTCTACGCTCAGCTTGATGCCGAATTCCACTTTGACTTTGACCCGTGTCCGTATCCCAAGCCAGAAGGATTTGATGGCATGACTTGCGAGTGGGGACAGGTCAATTATGTCAATCCACCGTTCGGAACTGTCCTTGGCTCCGATGGTAAGAAGAAGGGCATCACGGCCTGGACGCGCAAAGCCATTGAGCAATGGAAGAAGGGCAAGACGGTCTGTTTGGTCTATCCGCAACATGGATTCGCGATGTTGCTTGGTCAGGCCGCAGGTGCTGAGATTCGAAATCTTGGAACCGTGAAGTGGCTTGCCACAGAAGACAACACTCCGATGCACACCGGATGCGCTGACGACATTTGTATGTGGGTTCTCCGAGGCAAATAGAAAAGCCGCCCGGTTAGAGCGGCCCACACCAAAGGAGTTATGATGGTAGATACTGTAATTCCAATCACAGCGCAAGATCCATATCGTAGAGACACGAACGGAGACTTGTCACGAGGACGTGGCAATCAGGAAAGCAAGGTGGCGTGGGAGATTAAGCTCCGGCATCTAGCGGAATGTCAGATTGAGGTTCTGGAGACCATCAAGAGGCACCAGCCAATCAGTGGCAAAGAGATTGCTGCCCGGCTCGGGAAAGAGTTTCACAAGGTGTCTGGCCGGGTGACAGAGCTTGTCGAAGCTGGATTTGTTGAAAAAACAAATCTCGTCAGAGACGGAAGTCGCTGTCTGAGGATAGCAGCAGCGATTCCTGAAATGCGGACTATCTAGATGCCGCAAACTGTCGAAATCAACAACGCAACAATCGAGAAATGGGCCGCGTCTTACATAGGTGAGAAGTTCCACGCCATCCTTTGCGACCCTCCATATGGCATCAGCTTCATGGAAGACTGGGACTCTCACGGGACTAACGCTGACTTCCAGGAACAGGTTCGTCGCTGGGGACTATGTTTGATGCCTCTGCTTCATCCGGGGGCAATCGTCTTGATGTTCGGCGGAACGCGCACCTGGCATCGTCTGGCCGCTGGTATGGAAGATGCTGGCTTCCAGCTCTGGGATACACTGATGTGGCTACACGGTCAGGGATTCCCGAAGGCTACGGCGATGGATTTGCTGATTGACAAGAAGTTGAAGAAGACGCGTCCTGTGACTGGGATGGCGAAGTTCCACGACATCAAGGGAGATTCCTACGGTGCCAATAATCCTAAAGTGTCTGTAGAGGAAACTACATCCGCAGCATCCGACGAAGCAAAGGCATGGGTTGGTTACAAGACCAATCAGCTCAAGCCAGCATGGGAACCCTGTCTCGCTTTCATCGCACCGCATAAGAATCTATCCCACGCGGAATGCGCTCTGAAATACGGAACGTCCTGCCTGAATATTGATGGATGCCGCGTGGGAGTGTCTGGCGGAACAATGATGGTGAAACCTACCGGGGAAGAGGATACACGGATAGGTGGGAAGAAGGACGGCGGCATCGGCAGCAACAAGTCTATCGTCGTGGGCCTCGGACGCTACCCTGCTAACGTAATCCTGGACGAAGACACCGCACCAATGGTGGATGAGCAGAGTGGTAATCGTCCAGGTGGATGTTACCCGGAAGGTGGGCGCGGCCCGTCACAGTTTGGAGCATTTCAACCAGATGCCGATGCCCCATCACGGCAGATGAACGATTCCGGCGGAGCATCACGCTTCTTTTACACGGCCAAGGCATCACCGGGGGAACGCAATGGTGGATGTGAAACGAGGAACAATCACCCCCTGCGTCAAGCCCATCAAGCTCTGTGAGTATCTCGCCAAACTTATCCTACCGGCTTCCTCGGTGGCTCAGAGACGCATTCTAGTGCCGTTCTCCGGCAGCGGAAGCGAAATCATTGGCTGTGTGAAGGCTGGATGGGACGAGGTCATTGGAGTGGAGATGAGTGCTGAGTATTGCGCCATCGCTGAGGCGCGTATCACTCATCAAGGGGTCTTCATACTTCGTTCTCCTCAACCTGGATGTCACGCTCCACTGTGAGAGTGAGACCGGACTTCGTCAGTACAACGGTGAACTCATAGTAGCCAACTGCGGGAACGATGGAGGCAGGGAATGCAGCCGTATAGGTTCCACCGCCTTGATCCTGCAGTGCGATACCATCCCAGCCTGAGACGACGTTGCCCTGAGCGTCTCTGAGCGTTCCTAGAGCCGTAGCCCCGGTGACGGGCGTGCCAGCAGGGAGCAGCACCAATCCGCTGACGCTGATTGTTCCGTCGGTTCCGGTGAAGATTGTGCTTAAGCTCATGGCTGATCCTGACTTACGACAATGTCGCCTATACTTAAGGCTTCTCTAATTGTCAATTCCGCTGCAGCAAGGCTTGTCCATGTTGCTGTGACGCTGGCGCTGCCGACTCTGGCTTGGCATCCTACGCCCGCCGCCACTGCTCTGGAGATCCCCTGGGGAGTTGCAGTACCCACATGAGAGGTCGCGTGAACGCCCGCTGGAGATGCTACTGTGCCGATGTGAACTACGGCGGTGCCAACCTGGGCGGTGGCTGACACACCAGAAGGGTTGCCGTGGGCGGCTGCTGACCCTTGCGCTGTTCCTACTGATGCCGTGGCGCTTACACCTGTGGTAGCACGGTTCGCATCACCTTTGCCCGTGGGCGCGTGAATATGGCTAGTCGCAGAAACACCAGATGGTGAAGCGTTGCCTATGCCGGTAGCTGTTGCTGTTCCCACGGCGCTGGTCGCGTGCACTCCCAGTGGAGCACCCCCGACGCCTGCAACCGCAGTTGCTGTACCAACTTTGGATGTCGCTCGGACGCCCGTCACTGTGCGATTTGCATCGCTCGTGGTCGCAGGGGGGTGAACTGATGCCGTGGCGTGCACACCAGTCGGAGATGCATTGGCCGAGGCGGTGGTTGTTGGGGCGTGGACTGATGCCGTGGCGTGCACACCAGTCGGAGATGCATTGGCCAAGGCGGTGATTGTTGGGGCGTGGACCGCACTCGTTGCTGAGACACCGGAGGGTGTAGCATTCCCCGCGATGGATGTCGACTTGAACGCGACCGCCGCACAACCCCAATTCGGCATTACCGCTGATCCAAAGGCCGTGGCTATGCTGCCCGAGGATTGATTCAGAATGTATTGAGTATTGCCACTACCACCCAAGGCTGTAGCTGCGATGCCGAGGGTGAAGTTGGTTCCGTGCGAACTTTCACCGCCCTCAGCGATGTAACTAACGAGGATCAGATCCGTATTTGAAGTGCTCAAGTTGGCGGTATTAGGAGCAGCAGTGGAACTAGTTTGCGAGATGAGATCATCACTAGTCTCGAGAGACCCGCTGGTAACAACACCCGTAAACTCATAGAGAGAAAACTGAACGCTGAGGGAATTCACTGTTCCAGCAGATGACATCACAGTGGTCGTGGTGGTACTTGCCATCGCACCCGCGCCTTCGATGTAATAGACGCTGACCCTCCCACCCAGAGTGTTGGAGGTATCAGCGTAAGATGCCCCATTGGCGGCAAGAGTCCAAGTGAAACCCGATGTAACAGGTACACTGATATTGGGCGCAGTTCCAGAAGAATTCGAGTGGACCACGTCTGCCCAAACCACACACAGGAGCAGACTGTCGCTTAGGGTGTTTGAAGCAAACCCCACCGCGGATGACGTGGCGGGAGAAGTACCACTGGATTTATTCCCGCCAAGTTTGGATTGTCGGAGAGCGATGCTCACTTAGCACGCTCCGTTAGGCGATAGTGATCGTCGAGGTTGCGCCCGCCGCAGGAAGAACGAGAGTCCATGTGCCGTTCGTCGAGCTGGTGCTCGAGAATGTCAGCACAGCCAGCGCCTTGTTGCTGCGCGAGGCATTGTAGATGAGAGCGGTCGATGCGGTGAACGTGGAGCTTGCCCAAGCCGGATTGGTGAAAGTCAGGTAGGCAGTGTCAGTGCTGAGGCCGACTGCGAACCCAGAGAGAGCCATTCCGCCCGCAATGTAGCCGGTCCCGGAAGTCTCGCCAGAAGACGTGTAGGCAGTCGTGGTCTTATCCAGCGCGCCCGGATTGTAGAGCGCGACCGTGTAAGTGTCACCGGGTTGGTGGACGCCGTTAAGCCAATCCTGTTTTGCCTGATCCGTGATTGCCGCTGTTGAAGCCATAAAGTACCACCTCACTGATATAGTGTTCCCGTAGCGATTATTTTCCTGCTGGAGCGGACAATCCTTCCAACCCTTTGATCTTGGCGGTGATCTTTGCAGGAGTCAGATATTCTGGACCGGCAATGAGAACTGGCTCTTTCGTGTGGGGTTTATAAAGAGTCAATCCCTTTTGAGAGAGGACATACATATCAATCCCCTTTTCATTAGCAACCCTCTTGTCATCATCTGATGGCTTCCAATCGACTGAATTGGGATGCGTGTGAACTACAGCGGTGTCACCGATCATCACTGGGAAGCTATCGTGGTGTCGTTGCATAGAATCCTCAACACGTCTCACGATGAGTGATTTATCTGGCCTAACTCCGTGTACTATGAAAGCCGATTCCGTCTCCCGTTGTCCATAGCCTTGGAGCTTCCAGATTTCCTGAGAAGTTTTCTGAAATTCAGGATTTTCATACGCCAATTCTTTTGGCATCGCAGGAATGGCCGCAGGCAAGTCAGGCATCTTAGGTGCCGGTTGATTCTCCAACGCGGGAGCTTCATCGTTTGCTGGCTGGTGCGCCTCATAGACTTTCTGAGCAATAGAATTCACATGCTCCAAAGGTGTCGTCTTTGGCACAGCTATGGTTCCAATGCCTTTCCCCATATCAATGATGTGATGGGTATCAGGAGTTATGGTGTTGTCAGGCATTATTTCTCTCCTAATTTGATTACTTTTCCGGTTCTTGGCTCATAGTGATGAGTGATGGTGGACACCGCACCGCCGCCCTTCTCATAAGCCGCTTCGTCAGCCTGACGCATAGCCAGCTTCTCCAGGAAGTCCTTAGCAGCCGCCTGGGTCTCAGCGCCTGTGAATTTGGGAGCAGCGTGGGGTTTTACCAACTCCACGTTTGTGCCCGCTGCTGGATGCCCCGCACCTATCTTGTTGAGGAAGTCATTGACATCTTCGTCGGTGACTTCAAAGGGCTTTGTGCTAGCATTGCGGGCGACTTCTTCCACTTTTGGCACCTGCGTGTAAGGTGCTTGTGCCGTAGTGAACGCCTTGGCCCGTTCCTCGGTTTCGGTGAGCCCCGCAGCCGACGCAGTCTTCCTTCCCCCCGTAAATGGAATCTTGAGCGAACCTTCTTGATCCTTCCAGAGGTCTTGTAATTTCGGCCAAATAGGTTCAAGTTCCTTTGTTGCCGCACTCTCATCTCCGCGTATCAAAGCATCCATCGCTTTAGGATTTTTGATGATATAACTCAAAGCCATCGGGAAAGCCGCCCCAATTGCCGCTCCTTCTAGCGTTGATTGCAGTTTGTCTTGATCTGCACCTTTGCCATAACCAATAGCCCCCCCTAATCCAGTTGTACCCAATTCGCCCATAATTCCGGGAAGTCGGGAACGTCCTTTTCCCAAAATCTGGTTTAGAAGTGCGAGTCCTTTGGAGCCCGAAGCATCGGGAATGGCGCGGGCAAGCTTCGTCATGTTGTTGATGTCTTCGGAGGTATAACCAGCCTTGCCTAACAAGTCTTTCTCGTTCTGAGCGAGGTCGAGGATGGCTTCTTGAAGTTGTTTGCCATGCTTAACTTGAGAAGCGAGCCCACCTTCAGGGGAAAATTTTGAAATTGCCGCCGATTCCGTGGTTGGCATGAGCTTGCTCGCGATGCGGGTATTCGCCATCGCAGCCCGATAGCTCGCATTCATCGCATCGGCATCGATTCCCTTTGCGGTGAGTGCGGGCTTGAAGAGGTTGACAATTCCCTCTAGACGGTCCGTGGCTTCCCGGTATGCCTTGCGTCCATCGACCGAAAAATCGTTTCGTGCGGCTTGGATGTCTTCTTGAGCTTGAGAAAATTTACCCGCGCTTAATCTATCGAGTTCGTTTGCGCCCTCTTTATATGTTCCGACTTGAGCTTCACTTACTGCTCGTAACGCATAGGGATCGGCAGCGGTCGGAGTAGCTTCGATAGCTTTACCCGCCACTTCTGTGGCTCGCTCACCTGCGATTTTGGCTATGCCTTCTTGTGCTGTTCTGGCGGCGGCGACTGGTGCCGTATAAACGTCACGCAATGCTCCCGGAAGTTCCAACGCGCCACCGAGTAGCCCTGTTCCAATCGCGGCTTCTCCGGCTTCAGCAGGCGTTGCTCCATGGGCTAAGGCTAGCACGCCGCCCACCGTTCCAGTGCGCGAGGCATTTACTCCCAATTCAAGTATCTTTGCGAGATAGGGTGAGTTCTTCGCGAGACCCGCCAACTTTTGTGCGAGTCCAATCCGCTCGGTAAGTGCCAAGCCTTTTAGGGCCTCGTCACCAAGCACAAACTCAGCAATGTTCTCACCCACTTTGCCCGCTGTTTCATAACCATTTTCTGATTTGAGATAGTCGGGTTCCTTGAAGGATGTGGGTAATCCTAGCTGGTCGCCCCAAGTTTGAGGTAGGACTTTCCCAGCTACCGCGCCAGCGGTGTGAAGAGTCTCTCCAGCGCCCTTGCCCATGCCCATTGCTATGTCGGCAGCCGGTCCGGTCGCTGGCTGGACATTGGGACTTCCGCCCGGAACACCAGCCAGCGCTGCTTGGGTATTGACAGGCTTGCCTGTAATGTCCACCTGTTGCATACCGACATCCGGACGCTGCACGCCCGGAGGGTTCTGGGCGAAGTCAGGACGAACAATAGGACGAACCGTCGCACCTTCGGGCAATCCCTGAATTTTTGGGGTCGCCAAGGGACGAACCGTCGCACCTTCGGGCAAACCTTCTATGTGGCGCACGGGAAATCCTGCAGCCTCAGAGCTCGCTTCATTCCGGGCAACATCAGGCTGAGGAGCATCAGGGTTATCGGTTGCTCCACTCTGCAAAGGTTTTTCAATTTGGACGGCAGCGGCCATTACTTGCTCTCCAACGCAACGTATTTCCCCTCGACCACGTAACCGATAACCACGCCATTCTTAAGCACTTCATCACTTGGAGCTTGTGCTGGTGTCTTGGTCGATGTCTTAGGCAGCGGGGCATCCGGGAACATAGCTTGAAGTGTCGGGTTATCACCGACGATGGCTTTCTTACGAGCAGCAATGTCCTGATGAATAACGTCAATAGCCCGCGCTCCCTGGCCTTTGCTGTAAGCCTCTCCAATCAGATCCAGAGCTTGTTTGCGTCCTGTATCTGACGAAACACCGCCACCCATGACCTTTGAATACTCATCCGCGAGGCCCAACATAGCGGTACGGAATCCAACGATGTCTTTCCCACCGAACTGAGTTTGTGTACCCTGCACGATTTTGTTCCATGCCTGGTTATCAATCTTGCCAGGAATGGCATTGAACTGTGTTTGGGCAATCTCGATTGAACCACCCTTATCATTCATAGCCTGAATCATGTTCAGGGTATTCTGAGTCTGTGGGTTTTCGGCATAACGATACTGCGCTTCTGCCTTCATTAGATTGGTCGACCCACCTAATTCACGAATGACCGCTTGCTGGAACGGACGAGACGCTCCTACGCGTCCCAGCACCTGGGAAGGAGCCATCAGACCAGCCTTGATCATGTCCGACGCAGCTTTGGGGTCGCCCTCATCAATTTTGCGTTTGGCTTCTTCATTGACACGAGTCTGCCAGCTGTTGAAATCTTCCCCCTTTTGATGTTGGGCCTGATAAGCCACATCAGCTTGAGCAGTCTGCTTAGCCCTGATCTGTGTCTCCTGATTTTCGGCGTTCTCCTTTTCAATTTTGTTGGCAGACATTTTGTTAGAAACTAGGGAAGTCATCGTCGGAATGGTGGAGAAATAGAGCTGTTGCATCTGGCGCAGCGAAGGGTTGCCCGCATCTATTTGCTTGATGATGTTTTGGGCGTTAGCATCGGCCTGCACAAATCTTGGGTCTTTATCAACACCTGCCGCTGCCGCTTGTTTCTCCGCAAGGTCTAAAGCATTTCGGAACGCGGTCTTCATGGGTTGAGGAGCAGGTCGATCCAGGATCGGATTGTCAGCAGGGATCAAAGTGATGTGTCCATTGTTCCCGTGCCCTCCGCCAACCACGGGCATGTAATCGCCACCAAGTGTCTTCCCTGGAGGAATTCCAGACACTGTATTGTTCATCACAGAGGATTGGTCTTGCTCTTTTGTAAATGTGTTGGTGATAACTCCCGGCTGATTGGCCATTGTTTGACCAGCGTTGGGATTAGCCTTTCCACTTCTCTCCTCAGGAGATAGGCCGGTGTATGCTGCTAACTCTTCATCACTCATCCCCGCAAATTGAGGAGCTTCCATGATGGACTTGGTCATTTCTTCGCGAGTTCTAAGCATGCTCTGCTTTTCCTCGCCTTCCCACATCTTGACGTTGTGCTCGAAGGAGGCCATATTGATTTGCATGTTGGCGTTCATGGTTTTCATGCGCAAATCATGCTCATCGGCTTCTTGGGCAGCCTTTTGTTTCTCGATACCAGCCTGTTGCTGAGCACGTTGATTTTGCTGCTGCTTCAGGAAGTAGTTCTGAACTTCTTCGACACCGCCTTCTTGACCTTTGGTAGCCATCGAAGTCGCCGCAGCATCGATGCCGACAGTTAAACCAGCCAGCATTTTGACTAGGCCAGCATGACGTTGTGCCCATGCCGGTGCGGGAGCTGTCCCTTGTGGGACTCCCACCGGAGGATTCCGGACCCCGGCCAGATTGCTGATGTCGGGAGCCGGAGGCACAGGAGTAGGGAGCGGCGCTGTGGGTGCCTGAGGTAGCGCGGCTGTTTCTGGTGCTTGTGCTTGATCTGCCATAACCATCCTTTAACCGAAGTTTCCAATGCCCATGCCGCCCATAGCGCCGGTGGCGATGCTGGTGCCAGCTTTGACCATGGCCATGGCGTTCTGGAATCCTTGTTCCTTTTCCGCGCTGACTTCTTTTGCGGCTGATGTTGTAGCGTTGCTGGAACCGATCTCAGCTCCGGCGTATCCGGTTGGGCTGTATCCGGACGCAACGTCCTGAAGTCCTTGAATGCCTTTCCAGTAATTCTGACGCTTCAAGGCAGCGTTCGATTGCGTGATGGCGCTTTGCTCACTTGCCTGAGTCGCGGCTTCAGTCGCAGCAACTCCACCCACTGTCTGAGCCGTAACACCGCTGGCAACGTCGCCGCCGTAACGCGCCGCGCCAATCGCCGCGCCCGCCTTAGCCCCGGCAAACTGACGAGTGGTCGTATCCATCGCCTGTGTTCGCATCGCGGCTAACTCATCCGGCGCGTAACCTTGTGGCTTTGCAATCTGATTGTTGAGAGTGGTGGTCAAATTGCCGAGGATGGCCTGATTCTTCGCGAACGTGACTGAATAATCTTCCTTCAGCATGGATGTCATTTCCATTTGACTTTTCAAGTTGGCTTCTTCCGTCGGATTGGCAGCGGAGCAATAGCACCAACGGTCAAGTCGTTGGATGAAGATTTCTGAAGCGCTAATTATTTTCCGCATGCCATGGCCTCCCTTAACTGCTCTAACAGTTCAGGCTCAAGGACTTCTGGGACTCTCAACTTGTAAGTTTGTCTGTTCTCTGGCTCAAAATCGTGTTGAATAGCCCAACGGGCAACAGGGTAGTCTTTAGCCGTTTGCACTGTGATCTCGTTGACACCATGTCCACCCGCCCAACCACACAGAGCAAACTCCATGAATTCCATGCCAAGTAACTTCTCTGCCTTGCTGGCATCCGGATTAAATCCTAGGAAGCCAATGTTCATCTGGCAATAGACAGGGACAAAGAGGACACGTTTGCCATTTTTCTCAACGACAAGAACTACCGTTGTCGGGTTTTTATCCTTAGTTGCGGAGAGTAAATCTTTCTGAGGAATCTGGGAATTTTCGGCAACCCAGCAAGCAAAATCCGGAGAATCCTCGGGTTCTGCCAACCTGACTGTGAAACCTTTCAGACGTTCAGAATTAAATTCTAACAAGGGGCACCCCTACTATGGGGTGTAAAGTCGGAGAATTAGAGCAGGTTGACGGAGCGGGACGGACTATGCTCGATGTGATTCGAACCGGTGTTACTAGCGGTCTGTACCGTGACCACAGAAGAAGCCGATGAGCGGCTGGTAACAAAGGAGGCAGTTGTTCCCGTGGTCTGCGCCATGAAGTTGTGATTCCCAGCCCCTTGCTTCAGGTAGACGTTCGCCTGCTGGAAGCTGGTATCAGCCGGGTCCCGCTCGAAACGCACATCCACGCGAACGTTGTTTGTCCCTGCGATGGGGCTACGCTGGATGCGAATATTCTGCACTGGTTTTGGCACACTGATGATCTGACGCGGCGGCTGAGGACGCAGCCGGGTAGAAATCGGTGAGGGCAACGTTGGAACACGCAGTTGCTGTACCTGTTGCGTGATGTTCGGTCCTTCCGGGATCTCGATCGCCTCCCTTGGCTTCGACATGCTACCACCGGACATGGACACAGGGATGGCTGTGGTGGCTTGCTGAGCCTGAAGTTTGGCAGCGAGTATGTCGTAGATGCTCATTAGTCATCCGCCTTGATTGCCAGCGCCTTGATGGTGTGGGGCGCATTGGTGCTCGGGAACGTAATTTTTACCTGAAGATGATGCATAAGCTGTGACGCCTGTGAATTCATCATATTCACGGGGAAGCGGAGCTGCTGAAGCGTCGTGCTGGGCAAAGCTCCCGTTGGCGGTTCCGGTATGATCTGATCTTGAGGAAGCGGGATGAAACCTATTCCACTGGTTCCCTTGATCTCGTTGGGCAAAATGGCAATAGAAGGCTGATCCACCAGACCGTTAACCCCCACAGCATCGAAATATCCAATGATGTGCTGGACCGGATAGAGAGCCTCTCCCGGCGTCGAGAGCGTGATGCTGCCGATGGTGATGCCACAGGCGTTAGTCGCGAACGCTGAAGTGTATGGACCACCTAGATCAGCCCAGGCACTCAAGTTTCGCGCCATGATGTAACCAGCGGGCGCTGTTGGAGCTGCCAACAGCGAATAGAAGCCTACGGTTGTCTCCACACTTGCTAGAGCACCTACGCCACCCACAGGGTAGTAAGGCACTGACCACGCCCCAATATTGATGCCGTGGCGGAGTACCGTAGTTGCGCCGTTGGCCAGGAACAACCCGACGTCATTGCCATTGCGATGTACCGTGACGTAAGATGCAGCGGGTGGGAAGTTGGTGGCGATGAAATCACTGATGTAATGTCCCTCTAACTCCTTCTCTCTGAGAGTCATCTGGTACGATTGCCCCTGCGTGCTGATAAGATGCAGAGTTTGACCGTCCTGCCAGATGGCATTTGCCGAAGCGATGCCGAAATTGTGCATGATTGTGTCGGGGTAGAAAGTCAGCGTCTGCGGGCCGCCTACAACGATGCCCAGACGATCACTCATCCAAACCAACATTCCACCATGTCCCAATGGTGTCAATGCGACAATTTGCCCTGCGTATTCGAAGCGGTTCGCAGGCGGCCACGATTGGTGGGGATCACCATTGAGGCAGTCGATACCCGCGTCAAAGTAGAGATACTGACCTGATGCCATCCACAGACGCCCTTGCCAGTAAGCAAGCACAGTTCCCGGTATTGAGGGAGCGGCAATTGAACCCGGTTGTCCTACGGGTGGGTCGTTGAGATGACTTATCGGTGCTACAAGATCAGTCGTCAAGTCAATGTCAGGAATCACGTCTACAAATTGCCATGCATTCCCTGCACCTGGATTGATGATTGCTCCCGCATAATACCAGATGCCCCCACCGTCCGCCGTGCGATAAACTTCAAGACTGGCAAACGTGGCTGTGCCCGTATCGCCGACTTGCGTGTAGTTCAGGTTCGCTTGGGTGCCGAAAAGCTGGACTGTGAATTGAGTGGGAGTGGCAGTCTCGATAATAGCGGAAAGACCATTGAGAAATGTCGCTGTGTTCACATCACTGAGTTGCACTGTGGTGCCAGGAAAGAAGGTGTTGTTCGCGGTGATCGTGACCAATCCGTTTACAACCCCCACCTCAGAGATGCTTGTGGAGTATGTTGTGCGTGAATCAGCGAGACCTTGTCCCGACACAAGCGCCACAACGGGGATGACGGTTCCTACCTCGTACACAGTGCTGACATCAGCATGAGTCACGCCAATGGTGAACTGAGAGACCGAGGTTACAGTACCGATGTCCAACGTGCTGCCGTAGTTTGCGTGGGTAAAACTTGCCGTGAATTGTGCACTTGTCAGGCCGGTAGCTAGCACAGTCAAGGTAGCACCATTAAGCCAAGTCGCCGTTCCCACGCCCGAGATAGTCACCTTTTGCCCTGCAATAAGCGAGTTGCTGCAGGTGATAGTCACCGTGTTGCTGGTTAGAGCAATTTTGGTGATGATGAAGTTGCCCGGGGGAACCGCTGCGACTACTTTGAACGGTAGCTCATTCATGAAGGTGCCTACCGTGAGCCCTGTGATGTAGATAAATTCCCCAACTGTAAATGTTTGGTTGCCTAGGAATGTTGCCTGGTTTGAAGTCAGACTCCAAGCGCTCGTCTGTGTTGGGGCCAACGCTGCCCCACCTAGGATTGGGCCGGTGTTTAACGTCGGACTGGTCATTGTACTCAAGTGCCCATCCAACGTGCGTACACACACGCCCCAGGAGTACCCGGCGCTCACAACAATGGTTCCTGGCCCAATGTTCGTCCAAGTCAAGGGTCCATCTATGGTCACGGTTTGCGGAGTGAGACTCCAAGGTGGGTTGATGCTACCGCTGGTGATGGGATTACCCGTTTGGACCCAGTTGTAGTCAAAAGTGGTTGTGCTGCCACTGGAAGTTGATTTCGTGGTGCTACTATTCGGAGGATTTCCCGATTGTGACTGCTGCGACGTCCAAAATAACCCACCGTACGCTACAACGTCACCGCTGCCATATGTTGAACTGTCATTGTAAACAGCCACAGATGGAGCGCCAGTTAAGAGCTGTAGGTTGCCGTAGGGATCCAGAATAACACTCGGGAATGTGTAAGCCACACCAGGTAGCCATTGACCTATCGAGCCCAGATTCTGCCAGCGAAGAGAGGAGCCATCCGGTGTTGAACTACCGGGGATGGCTGACCACACAGGGAGAGAAGGTCCGCTGGTGCCACTGGTGCCTGAACCACTGCCGGGGAAAGTGTAATACACTGTCCACGTCACGTTGTAACCGTACACCCGTCCAAACGGGGCAGAAAATCCTATGCCGAAATTTCCGCTGTTAACGATGGCGGGGGTCAAAATGGGCTGATTACCCCACTGGTCATATGCGCCGCCTGGAGTAACACTGGCAAAGTTCCCTACCCCATTGTGTGTCCCCTGGGGTACCTGTACATCCTTTGATTGCCCAAGCTGTGTGGTACCGTTGAGTAAACGGACACGAATGTAACCCGTCGTATCGGATCCATATTCTGCGTTGCCCCAAAAGTTCACGGCGACACCCAGCACGATGGCAGAGGCAGGGACCTGGTTGGCCGAGGGAACTCCGCCGGAGGAGTTGTTGATGTAGACCATCGACGTCACGTCATTTGACTGTGCCGCGTTACCGAGGGGATGATTGGCTCCCGTCGGGTTGACGAGTTTAGATGTGTAATTCCACCCGCTGCCTACCTGGGCCACGGTGAGCGGATTTATGACCCCACTGTTGGCTGTTGCGGAAACACCAGAAATGTAAGTTCCGGTGTACTCCACGTTGCCGTTGTAATCCAGTAGGACAGAATTGAGAGGATAGAAAGTGCTGGGAGACCAACCACCCACGGTTGCTGCAGATGGCGAGAAAGTAGGAGTAGAGATGCCAATGGGGCCTACGCCATAAATCTGATCGTAACGAATAGCGTCGGCTCCATCACAGAAATATGTGGTGTCACCGACTTGTGTGATAAACCCTGGATCTGTCGTGCTTTTGTTGTAAAGTGTGGTGATGCTATTGGCACCAAACGTCGCCAATCTCTGGTTGGAATCAAACAAGGGCAACAGAGTCGAATTAAGTGCTCGCGCGGAGTAGAACTGATTGATGACCTCATCTGTGGCAAGCTTCTGCGTGCAGAACTTGGTGAAGCCGGGGCGCTGCTGCCATTCCATCAAATCAGTAAGCTCGAAGTCCGCGCCATCCAGAACGCTGTCGTGATAGCTGATGATGTTCACGCCCATCGAGCGGAAGGGCATGTACAGCTGGCTGCGATAGGTATAGAAACCCGTTCCGAAGAAAGGAATTTCCACTGGACGCGGAGTCGGTGGTTTTGGCATGAATTGTCTCTGTTAGAGCAAGGCTCTAATAGAGGTTCGGAAAGCTGTTTGTAGTAGGTAAAATCTACCTAGTAAATCTTACCTACCGCATTAGAGACCAGTCAGGAGTGAGTGACTGAGTGTTATCTTCACGATCCTGCGACTCTAGAGCAGCCATAACCGCACCCATTGCGATCTGCATCTGTGCCATGGTTTCGGCAGAGCTGATACCGTAAGCCTGTCGCATTCCCTGCCACAGACACATCTCAAAGATGACGAACTGTAGCTCATCGGGCCACGGGAAGACGTCACCACGTTGGCTCATGGTAGATGCACGGCGCTGGATGCTGAGACAGAATCCCCAGGGATAGGTTCCTAGAGGCTCCGTGAGACGGAACTTGATCACACCGTTGTTGTAATCGACGACCGGAGCGATCTCGAGTTTGTCGCCTGTGGTCGTGTATTCCTTCGCTTTGCGATGAACAGCCTTCGCCTGGTCAATAGGTGGCGGGAACGCCAGCGAATTCATGTCAAATACGTCAGCTGCTTGTAGCCAACTGAAGTTGAAGATACCCGCCGCGCCCGAGGGGGCCGCAAAGATGTAGCCGGTATCTGCACCGTTGGTGATATTCAGTCCGTCAGGAGTGGCAAACGTCACCTGCGTGCTCGAAGCGGTGAGAAGCGTGACCGTAACGCTGTTCAAGCCCGTGTTTGTTGCCACGGACGAGAAAGTCATCACATCACCCTTCGACATCGCGTTGGGCACCGCCACCGTGGTGATGCCATTCGTTGCGCTGATCGCGGTCAGCGAAGCGTATTGCTGCCCCTGAATGCCCTGAAGCGTGAAGTTGTTCGGACCGTCAAGCGCGACAAAGTTGAATCCCTGCGTCCATCGCGCTGTGCTGATGATGTTGTTGTATGTGTAGACAGAGTTGAAGGCCGGGTTGACGATGCCGGTCAGGAACGCCTGTGGGCCGCCGATGCTCTGCGTCTGATAGGGGTGAGGATCGAGCGTCTGCACACTGATGATCCCAGTTACAGGATCGATGCTCACGGCATTAGTTCCGCCGTTGATCGGTGGATACGTGTAAGTGTTGCCATCAATTGTCTTCACAGTGGACTGGAGATCAACCCCGACGCCGCCCACGGGCATGTTGCTTGTCAGACCATTGAAAGACTGTGGGAGCAGAACGAAGACCGACGCACCCGCGAATTTGATGTCCTGGAATCCAGGCTGACACACCATGAAGTTGCCGGTTCCCCAGGGGAATGGAGCATACTCATCCACGTTGAAGGTCCAAGGCATGCGCTTGGTGAGCAACATCTGCATCACGCGATTTGCGATGCTTGACATCGGCTCGCCGTTCACGCCACCGATGCCGAAGAAGTTCTGCAGCTTGGTGTGAATCCTTAAACCATCCGCAATTTTTCCAAGGGTGGTAGTCTGTGTAATCAAAGGATTGGACATTTTTAGGTACCTGTACCCGTTTCTATAGCGAACAAAGAAAAGAGGACAGGGCGTATTCGCCCCGCCCTCTTGATGCTCTCTCCCGGACTGCTACAATTCTTTGATCATTGTTGGAACAGGCCGTATTCCTGCGCGGTCGGTCCAACGGCTGGTGACTGCGATTTCACGCTGTATACCTGTGCTTCGATGAGCACCTGGCGGCCCTGCGACGTCCAGACGGCGGTGCCGTCAGTCGTAGTCGCGCCAGCAGCCTGGTTCAGAACCGGCATCTTGGCAGCCGTGGTTCCTGACGTAGTGCAGAGGTACAGGAAACCCTGGATGTACATGTACGTGTTGCTGGCAGAGGTGATCGCCGTCAGGCGGCCTGGATCAACCGGAGCTACGCACTGGAAGTTGCCCACAAGAATGCCGCTGGGATCAAGATTCTGCGCGGGACGAATCACCTGAACCGGCTTGTAGACGCGGAAAGCCGAGGAGACCTGGATGTACCAGACGGCTGAAGTCGCCGTCGCCAAGGTCGGGATCGCGGGTTGTGTCACACCGAAATCGCCGGACTGGATGCTCTGGTAAGCAGAAACGGGAACCGCAAGACGTGCTGAAGAAGTGTAACCTTTGGACCATGCAACGGGCATAAAATTGAACCTCGCTATAGGGTGCGGTAGTTAGAAAACAAGTGGCATCTATGTGAGGGGCCTCAATTTGGGTCGGTACGTCAACAAGCCTTGAGCGTAAGGATGCTTCTGTGGAGTCAGCTCCTTGATGTCCTTAGGCGTGAGTTCAAACCCCTCGGGAAAAACAGGGGTCTCAATTCTCTGGAAGTTATGTGCACGCCAGCAGGGTGGGCAGGTGCTATCCCGATGCGCTCGGGCCACCATCAGGCCATCCCCCAGAACAAGAGTGACACCTTGCTTACGAGCAGCTTCCCAGAAGAGAGTATCCGGGCACGGCTGTTCTGAGAAGGGATTGAGCTCCCAGAAGGAACGGTAGAAACACTGGCTATTCCCTGTTCCGTACCAATCAGGACCGGTGTACTGATAAACATCTCCGGTTTCCACCTCATAGAACAACATCTTCCGATAGGCTACGAGAGCGGCGGTTTCCGATTCCTCGAGAGCACGAGCTTGTTCTGTTATGCGGGAGGGCGGGTACCAATCATCATCATCGGTAATCACACAGATGTCACTATCAGACCGCTGTACGGCTGTGTTCAGTAATGCTCCATGGCTCAAAGGAAGAGAGTGAATGTAGGTGATTTGAGGATCACTGGGAATCAAGCCGAAATCACTCACGGGATCGTTGCCGGTATCCAAAACCAGAAGTTTCTTGTTGGGATAATCGCTGAGGAGAAAGCACTCTATGGCAAGAGGGAGATACTCAGGGCGATTAGCAGTCAGACAGATGGCCGTCAGACTGGGGAGAGGGATACCCACCAGCTGCATATCGGGATCAGTAGGAACCGGGGATACGGGTGTCATACGACTCATCCTCCTTCACCTGATGGAGTTTGCGGATAAACGATTGGTTACTGCCATCCGCTATCTTCGGCAGTTTGTCCAACTGGAAGCCCGATGGAACCTCACAGACTAGGCCCAGACAATCTGCGAAGTCATCATGGCGGCCTAACTTCGGCCATTTCTTTAGTTGATCACAGAGCTGCTCATAACCCAAGATGAGTCCAACAATCCAAAGACGTCGCTGACTCAATACGCCTTTGATAGCGCCGATGCGGACGCGCTTCGCGCCCTCCAGGTTGGTCATCTTGTGCCATTCGACCGGGAACTTCTGGATGTTATTGTCGCGGGCGAAGATGTCGAAGACAGTCTGATAGGCTTCCCAGCCCAAGAACCGCTCCAACCAGATGATGTGCGGGCGATGCTTCAGAATGAGCGCGAAGAGATGTTGCGCTGTAGACCATGAATCCCACTTGCCAAAATCGCAATCTACCACATAGAGTTGTCCCATGAAGTAACGCACAACGTAGAGGACGCTCAAGTCTCGATGGTCGTCTCCAACATAGCTCAAGTCACCAACGATGAAGCAATGAGCCTGAAGCGCGGTAGGGTACTGATTCTCATGCCAAACGGTCTGCTTCCCGAGTAGCTCCTCCGTGAACGTCTGTTCGCCTGAGGCAATAGGATTGTTTTCATACTGACAATTCTTGACCGCGCAACCATGACATACAAAGTTCCCAGAACTGCTTTGAATATTGTAGACTGTGTCTTCACCCAGATCTTCTATTCTGATCACTCTTTCTAGAGAGTGACCGCGTCCCCCTCGACCTGAGGTTTCTGCGATGTGCCCTGAAGAAGACCATAAGGACTTCACAAATCTTGATATTTTTGCCATATTACAATCGCGTAATAGCCTTACGAGAAGAGAACGTCCTCCTCTCATTTCAAAAATATCACAAGGCGTATCTGAATACCCCCCACGGCCTGCGGCTAGATTAAAGTCTATGTCTAAACGATTGAGGACCTCTCCGATTCTTTTGTGAACTTCAGGATTAGCCTTGAGCGATTGAGCTATACCCGTCCCATCACTTTCTCCATCTAAGATTCCCCCTAGCCAATCGAGATCTCTTTGTTGAGAAGCTGAGGGGGAAGGAGCAGGTTTGTACACGGATACAACTTCACTTCCCAGGTAAAGAATCCCATACTTTCGAGGCATTCCATTTGGCTCCCGGAGAAATTTATGGTCAGGAGAACAACAGAACACCCTGCCGGTGTTCGTGGTTATTCTCACCACTTTGGAGCGTTCCACGTGAACATGTTGGACCACAGCCCTTTCAAGTCCTTTAGAGAATCCAACAATCTCATCTCCCACCTTCAACTTCTCAACAGGAGTTTCCGTCCAGTCTGCGCGAAGCACTGGAGATCCAGCGGGGAAACAAGCGAAGAACTCTGCGCCTAGACGGATTCGCTCAGCGTTCAGGAACTCTGGACTGTGCCCCTCTGTACGTCCGTCACGGCAGCGGAACTTCGGGAAGAGAACGCTCTGGCCGCCGCTATCCACGAACTGCTTGCACTTACACTTGAGAGCGCAGGGATGCTCGATCAAGTTGCTGTCGAAGTCATGCTCGATGTCCCTGTGCCCGCAAGTCTTGCAGATCTTGACCCAGCAGGATTTGATGGTCACTATCCAGGGATTCGTACCTACTTCTTCCATCTCTTTCTTGATCAGTTCTTGGATGTTCTCGTACAAATCCCCGAACGAGTACCGCGTGCCCGTGACGTAGATGAAACCATCAGGAGCGAGCAACGGGCAGACGTCCTTGTAGTCCTGAATACATTTCTGGAGAGCCTTGATGCTGCGATAGTTCTGGTCGTTGACCAAGTCGTCTACGAAGATCACATCAAAGTGGGACCCGGCCTTGACGCTACGGGCTGTAGTAGTCGCCATGGTCGGTTCGGCGAACATGTCGTCTTTGCGACAAGGAACCGTGAACTCACTCATGTTGCCGAGCTTTTCGCCGCAGAACTCTGGGAATAGTTCACGGAATTTCTTGGTGGGACGCTCAAAGACGCGCTTCACGCGGTCTAGTTGGCGCTTGGCCAGCATATCGCCGCCCGTTAGGAAGCAGATACGGATGCTGGGATAATTGAGAATGAGTTGGGCGATCTCTACGATGACAGCCGAGGTCTTGAAGGTACCTCGAGACCACAGGATCATCCGCTTCTTTTTGACTATGTCCAGGTCATAGAGAGGAATGCCCGGTTGTTTCTTGAGCATTTTGGCGAATAGCCAGCGATGAGGGATGTCCTGAAAGTCCATGCCTAAGACTTCGGAGCCAAGGTAGAGACCGTCCGTGAGCGCCCGGTAGCGGTCAGCGAGCCATTTCTCCTTGGCTTCGGGGGACAGAGCCTCATACGCCCGGATGAATCCGGACGGGAAGTTCTGCATATCTACTTTGTAGGGAGCCTTCATGGCGCTCCGGTTTAGGAGAAGGTTTCGAGTTCCCGCACGATGTAATAGAGCTTGTGCTCTGGAACGATGTACGCCTTGTCCTTCACGACGCCCTTGGCGTCAGCTTCCGGGCGGAAATCCCAGTAAGCCGGGTGAATGAACAATCCACAGATCTTGCAGATACCGCGAGGCTGCATGTCGTGCCAGTTGTGTTGCAAACTGACATTCCACTTGCCGTTCTTGTCCTTGTGGGTGCAGTGCGCCTGCAGGTCTGCTTTGTTTTTCTCCTTGTCGCGCTCCTGCTGCCGCCAGTTCTCTTGTTCGTGTAGTTCGCGGGCGATCTGGAGGGGATCCTCATAAGGCTTCTGAGCCTCGCGGAGTTTCTCCGGCGTCAGGGCGATGGACTGGAGGATGGGACCCATCTCCTTGAACAATTCTTTGACGACGTCACGGATCATTGCACGGTTGGGATCTTCAGGAGTTACAGGTTTCGGCTCAGCCATAGAATTGGACCTCTATGTGAGCAACCCATATTTGGTTTTTAATACGAATTAACGAATCTGTGGAAAGCGTCAATCAACGAAGTGAGCTTTCAGATTCCCATGGACGATACCGCTGGCCTGGCGGCTGCGGAAAGGTTGCGTGTACATCATCCAACGATCTGAGTTAGCGTTCTGGCAATTGCCGAACTCCCGCAGTACGGTAGCCCAGGAGAGAACGCCTTTGCTCATCAGACGAACCAACACATGTCTCCAACCCCACCGTGGATCGGAAGGCAGGTTCGCCTCATCCACGGTAGTGTAGGAGAACTCAGTAAGCCATCCCTTGCTGAGACCTGTCAGATACACGAGATGGTTATCACGATGTATGTAGAGACCCCAGTCGTCAGGATAGTTGATCTGACGTTGAACGATAATACGGGGGTTCAACTGACGGAGCTTGTGAATGAATCGGCTGGAGTGGACCACTTTGCCCTTGCGCTGCTCGAAATCCTTGAAGGATTCATGATCCCAGAGACGATACTTATCGAGTTGAGGCTCGATTTTCTCTGCTTTGTAACGGGCTATGGCCTGTTCAGCGGGCAGGAAATCAGCGGAATCGAAATGTGAAGGCAGCACGTTCGCCACTTACGACACTCCAGTTGGTTCTGATACACTAATACTGCCAAGGCGCGGAACAAATTGCAATTGGTTGTTGATGAGATAGACGGCAACTATGCCACCGGGTCCGACGATGTCCGATTCCTCTTCCTGCGCTTCGTTCTGTTCTTCGGCGCAATGCTGGCAAGCCGTGAGGTTGGAGGTGTGAGCGACGATGACGTTCGGGTATCCCTCGTAGGGAACAGCCAAATAATCCATGATGATCTGGTTGCGATGACGGAATTGATCCAGGGATTCACCTTCAGGAATCACAAGGGATGAATCTTCCACATACTTGTGGAATTTGTCCAAAGTGGCCTTCGATTTCTTCTGTCCAGCGAAGTCCCCGATGTTCCAAGGGCGCAAGGACGGTTCTACAGAAAGATACGGGCAACAGACATTTCCACCATCCATGATGTACTGTGCTGTCTGGACAGCGCGACTTAGATCAGAGCAGAACACCCGGCCCAACCGTTCGTATGAGAAGAAGTTCTGGACGGCCTCCGCAGCCTGACGACCCTCATCGTCTAGAGGAAAATCAATCCAGCCGCGAAAGCAGTTATCAGTATTGGCCTCGGTCGAACCATGACGGACTAAATACCCGAGGGGCTTCTGGAATATCAAGTTTGCGGGAAGTTGATCCATGTCGTCCTTCTTAAACAAAAGGGGCGGGCGGAAGGTTCCGCTTCGCCCCTTAAGTTCTTTCTTAGGAGAAAATCTTACCCGACCAGCTCGATCTGGAGGCCGGACAGTGTGACCACATCTCCCGTGTTGCCGCCCGAAAGGGTCGAGGTAACGAAGAAGTTGAAGTCAGGTTCACCCTGCAGGCTGGCCACCGAAGTGATCGCGGCTGCAGCAACGGCGCTGTTGTTGACAACGGCGACGCCCTGGACGCCCTGAAGAGTTACAGCGGTCGTCGATTCGGCCACGCCCTGACAAATTACGTCAAGGTAGAATGCGCCCGAAGTCGAGTTCACAGCCTTGGCGCCAGTTGTGGCGATGGCAGTCGCGCCCGTGAAGGACGTGGCAGTCAGGCCAGAAATGGAAGCCGCAGGCACCTGGTAGAGAGCGATAGTCAAGTTCTGTGTGCCGCCGCTCTTGGCAAAGCCCCAGAGACGAACGCGGAACGGGAGACCCGTGCTCGCGAGCGTGCTCAGAGCATACTGTCCAGCGACGAAAATGCCGGTGTTGCCGATACCAACAGGAGAAACCTTAGCCGCGATGCCGGCAATGGAGTTGCCATTGACCTGAAATGCGGTTTCGGTTGTGCTGGTGCCAGTGGCATTAGCTGCGAGAGTGTTCTGGATGCTTCCAGCTACTTGCGCTGCGATAACGAGAGGTGAGTTCATGGTTTTTCCTTTTCAAAAAGTTCTTTGGGCGGCTATAGCGATAACCGCCCTAGAAAGTTAGACAGCCGAAACTTCAGCGCGCACGCGGCGGAAGCCCGGAGTGCCGTTGGTGTTCGGACGGGCCACAACACCCAGGAACCAGTCATACGAGACGATCGCACGAGTCTGGAGGCAGGGGTTGGACAGGTCGATGTCGTTGTCCCCGAAATACTTCACGTTGACTTTGAAGCTCGGGTTGCGCGGAACCTTCTGTCCCATCAGCTCAGAAGCCAGCATCGCTTCGCGGCCTACGGTGTAGCAGGCATAGCCTGTTTTGCCACTGGACGGATAGTTCGAGTAAGACGGAACGGTTGGGGTGCGGATAATGCGGCATCCAGCCCATTCCAGAACCTGATAGCCACGCGCCATGTCGCCCTTCAGGACGGCAGCGCCGGAATCAGAACGCTTCAGTGTATCGACAGCCGAACCCGCGCTGTTGTCCGACATGAAGTCATAAACCATGAACGGATGCATTACGGTCGAGTACATTCCACCATCGCGGCCCGGGACGGCGTTGCCCATCAACTGAGCCTCACCCTTGCGGATCGTGTTGGAAAGCAGGAACTGGTTGTCGGAGAGATCGATGCGGGCGGCGGATTGCGCGGCGGCAGCGGACTCGAATGCGTTGAAGGCAACCGAGTTGCCAGTCAATGCTCCACGGTAGGACAGGTTGCGGGAAGCATCCAGCGTGACGTCAGCTAGGAACATCGACTGAGCCACGTTGTCGATTCCTAGCCAGTCAGCAAATTCATCAGCATACGCATCGCTGAAAACCTGAGACAAGCTGAGGGACGGAGGCGGAACAGCTTCCGAGACCGAGCCGGAGGCGGCGGCGAAGGGCTGTTGACCATAGAACTGAATCGTGCGGCCAGAACGGCGAGCTAGCGGACGGAAGTCGCAGAGCTCTTCAAGGGCCGGTGTATTGAACTGCCATTCCATAACGGCGGTTCGGTCGTAAGCAATTTGCGGAAAGGCTGCCAGAGTATTCGACTGGACGCCGGGTGCTAGGCTTGGCATAAGAAAATTACCTCACTAATGAGGGGTGGCGTAGTTAGAAAATTTATCTTTGCGCCTGCCTAATCAACTCGTCAGGATGAATTCCCTGTGCCTGAGCTGCCGCTTTGAAGGCTTCCATTATGTCCCGAGGAGACATATCCGGGGTGATCGTAGGAACCACTGCTGAGGTATGAACTTGCGCCGCGTCTCTGCGACTATCGCCACCGCTAACTCCGAAAGCCGATGAACTGGCTGCTTTCTTCTTGAGCTTCGGCTCTTCTGCCGGTGGGGCAACCGCGAAAACCATGTTGTCCGCTTTCATGGCGTCATACGCCTTTTGCAGACTGTCAGCAGACGGCTTGCCATTGAGACCCAACTCCGCCAGTTTGTACCCCATGACTTTGAGGTTCTGGTCACCACCGGGCCAATCGTTTCCTTCCAACTTCAGGAATTCAGCCGTGGCCGCTTCCCAGGAACCGACTTCTTTGGCGTTTTTCTTCTCATCCACCAACTCTTTCAGTTCACTAGTGTTGATGCCTTTGCTCTGGAGATACTTGTCGACAGCGCCAGACTTGACGATGTATTCGTCCATGGTGATCTTGCCACTCATAACATCGAGTTGCAGAGCCAGGAGTTCGTCCTGCTTCGCCTTGGCCCCATCGACGGTTGCGGTCTGTTGCTGAACCGGCTTGGTGGCGTTCTCATGAGCGGCGATGGCAGCCTTCACCTGACGATTGATGTCGGCAGGAGAGTCACCTTCAAAGTGGTAGTCCTTCCCACCAATTGAGAAATCATCGGAATAGACGAAAGTCTCGTCGTCCTTCTTGTCAGCAGGAGCGGTTTCTTTCTTCTCCGCCACCGGAACGAAGCGACCTTTATTGTCACGAGGAATGACGATATTCTGCTTCGCCGCTTCCTGTGCGATGATCTGCTTGATTTCCTCCGGCGAGACGGCGGCTTCCAACGCCTTGGTCATATCGTCGTTGACTTCGAGTTCAACACCTTCGGGGCGCATTTCAATTGCTTCTGGCATTTTGTTTCTCCTAGTAAGAACCCGGGATGCGGGTCTCGTATTTGTCATCCTTCATCTGTTCCAGCACCAGAGCACGAAGCTCATCGGCCATCTCAGCACTCTTTTTGTCGTTGGGCAGCGCAGCCACCTGTTCATCTCGGAGCTGCACAGCTTCCGTGATGCCGTTCTGAATCACAGCGGCCATGTTCACGAAAAGCATCTCGTGGGACCGTTTCGCAGCGCGGAAAGCAATGCTCCGCGCCACTAACTCATCCTTATCCCATCCGTCATAGTCAACCACGGCGGCTTCCGCCGCCTTCACGGTCTGAAGAGAGATCGCGATAAGGTCTTGGAATCCCGGATGGCCACGAAGAGCGAGCAAACGGTTCGCCCGATCAATTGGAAGAGTCGTGCGTGCTTCGTACGGATTATCAAGAGTTATCATTCTTGAGCTCCTCCGGCGGCTTTGTCACTGGCCATCAAACCTTGTCTCTGAACACGATTCAGGGCATCCTGTTCTAGTGATTGCCCATGAGTCTGTTCGTTCTGCTTCGACTGGTTGACGTGTTTAGCGGTCTCCAACAGCATGCGGTTCTCCGCCTGGTTGTTATCAACCTCTTTCTTGGCATCTGTCTCCAACTGAACCTTCTGTGCCATCGGAGGCGGCTGGTTCTGCGAAGCTGCGTAACGTTGCTTGTCCTCATCGGACATCGGCTTGATGAAATTCTCGCGGTACGGAACACCAGAGCTATCCAAAACGGCTTTGAGGAACTCCGCCGCGTCGAACTTGAGAGCCTGAACTCCCAGCAGTTCTACCGTGCCCGGTGCCTGCACCAAAGTCTGGATGAAGCCCATGACCTGGTTCAGTTGCTGACGCGCCCTGAGGCGCGAAGCAGCAGAGACCGTCACCTTATACTGTCCATTGATGACAGACAGCGGATCAACCTTCTTGTAAGAGGCAGCAAGCTCATCGCTGAGCCAAGTCTTGATCTGAGACGGCTTCAGTTTGTGGTTCTGCCGGATAATGTATTCGATGAACGGCACAAACATGAGATCTGAAATCTGGTCAATCAAATCTGTGGATTTGACGTTCTCGCCGGAAGTCATGGCTTCAACGCCCGCGCCCGTGCGCATATCACCCGTCTTACCAGGGTTGACGCCTTGGGCATTGACGCCCGCGCCGGAGATCGCCACGGCCCAAGACTTGACCTGCTCGATGATTCCGAGAGGTTCCATCCCGATGCTGTTGCGAGTCAAAGGCTCAATCTTCTTACCCGGATCGGTCTTCATGATCTTGCCAGGGAAGATCCACTGCGCCTGAGCGGTGTTGTTCATGCCCGCGTCGGTTGTGTAGGTTCCCATCAAGTTCAGGTTGACGTCATCGAAGAAAGCGTTCACCAACCCTTGCGCTATGCGCTGATAGTCGGTTAGCCAGAAGCCCATCCCATAGCCGTAGAAGCTATCGGGAGCCTCACGGAATGTGAAGCTCAGGAACGGAACCTTTCCCTCAGTATGCGATCCGTTGAAGATCTGTTTCTGTCCTTCCAGCACCATGCAATGACGGGTAGGAGTCCAGTAGTCGAAAATCTCCCATTCCTTAGCCAGAGGATCAGACTTGCTGTAATCGTAGTTCTCCGGATACGCCTTCTGCGGCGTCACAGCTTGCTGGAAGATCGGGTTTCCAGTGTTGGCACCCTGGGTATCCAGAACATTGACGCTGGTGGTGTCCTGCTTCTGTGGCGTGGTCAGCTTGATGAGGTCTTCGCGACTGGGAATGTCGTATCCTTCCGTGTCACGATGCTGGTCCAACCAATAAGTGCTGACATAAATCAGACGACCGGCCCAACCAGCGGTGGCTATTTCACGACGGCAGGAGGGATCTACGCGGAGACGACGGATGGGAACGTGCTCGAACTTGGCCTGATTGAATTCAATGATGTGATCAACATATTCTTCGATGTCATCAGTCGCACCCTGGGGAATATTGACTGCTCCCCCTTCGACGGCAACACTTGTGCCCTGATGCTTGTTCCGCATCTTTTTGACTTCAAGACGATAGGTTTCCCAGCCATAATGGGCCGCGCCGGTACCGTAAAGCAGGCCGTCATAGGTCACATGGCGCATTTCCTGCTTGAAAGTCATGCCTTTGAAGCCTGCCATCTTGAATTGAGCGCGAACCAAGGCAGTTTCGGCGGCGGCGGTGTCTATATCAGTGCCCGAAGTGGGATCGAGAGAGAAAGGGTTGTATCCAGCAAAGAGAGTCTGTTGAACAACACCCAACATGCTGTACATATGCTCTGCTAGGATGGGTAAGCCCAAGTGAGAGCGGTATTGATCACTGCCCTTCCACTTGATTGGCTCAACATAGGCGCGAAGCATGAGTTCGGCGAGGTTCCAGTTGCCGATTAGGCCGCGAGAGGCTTCAAATGCTTCAGAAAGAAGGCGGTTTTGTGTCGCCTCCTTGAGCATACTGACATCGGAACGTTCCTGATCAGGGAATCCAACGTCATTTTGGCCGATGGGGAGGGCGAGTTCGCCAGGAGGGACTGCACCGGGCAGATCGATGATACGAATCTGACCCAGTTCCGCGAGTGGTAGTGTGTTGAAATCTCCTGCTGCCATACCTGGCCTCTATTCTTGTTCACGTAGTTTGGAATTAACTTGCATTAATGAAGCAGTTCACCGGAAAACTACGGATTTTTCCGATTTCTACTTACAATTTTGCAAGTTCGCTTTTCACTCTCTGCAACAGAGCATAGGGGTGAATCGCCGCGTTCTTCTCATCCGCCCGCAGGTCGTTAAGGACTTTGTTCACATCCTCAGCGACAAGCTTCGTAACTTCGGTGCGTAACACGGAAAATCTGCGATAATAGACTGCGACCGCTGCTCCACCTATTGCTGTGGAAAGCAGTCCAGTTATCAGGTTTGAAACCACTAAGATGCTCATTGTTACATCGCCTCCAGTTTGATGTGAAGTTCGGTAGAACCTCTGCTTTGAGCACGAGAGCCCCCGATCCCCGCACTCCTTAAAGAGTCAACGTTCCCCTGCCCGTAGGCTATGGCTCCCTCTTCTCTAATACCTGCCGCTGCACGAGTCCCCGTGTCAGTGAAGTGTTACGCCAGCTGCTTGACACGTATGTCCAGAGAATACGCAGGACTTCCGACTGCGCTGGTAACGGTCGTCGCATATTGAATTGCGCCGCTTGTGGCCTTGACAACAATAGCGCCACTGACGTATGCACCCAGCGTGCCGAAAGTTACATTGCTGCTGGT
>QGNH01001321.1_pt1 | contig 39502 bp, 48 predicted proteins | sample 1735481 | NCBI WGS metagenome assembly QGNH01 (sample SAMN09239004, study PRJNA386568) | Viral metagenome, whole genome shotgun sequencing project. | reverse complement strand
GCATCTAAGCCCACTCCGTTTCCGCTTCCGCCAGGCAACAATTGCCCATACGCAAACGTGCCAGCCCAAGACAGCAGCGCCACCACGGCGATCAGTAACCGTTTCATCGCGTTACTCCTTGCTGGCATGGCCTGGGCCGAGGGAAGCGGTCGCCCGTCCGGAACCCTCGCCGATCGGGCGACCGCGCGGCTTGAGGCTCTTGTGCCGTTGCGGTCGTTTGCGCGCTGGCTTCACGGCCTGGATAGGAGGGTGCGGCGCATCTGTCATTGGAGCCCCTGGAATTTGGCCGTCTTCATGCGCGTCGCTTGGGCGAGAATGGAAGGCCACTTCATGAAAATCATCCCGCGTGCGGCTTCCCGCGATTGGTCCTTGACTTCCCTTATCACGTCAGCCCGCACGCCGACAGGCCAGTTGCGCCAGTCTGGCGATTGCACGATGACGTTGAGCCGCATCTTCATCATGCGCCCCGCAAGACGCTGGAAATCGTCGTATTGCTGGTCGGTCAACTTGACGTTGCGGATGCTACGGTCGGGTTGGCCGATGCCGATGCCCATGTCCGCGAGCGCGACGTTTACCGGATCGCGTGACATGCGTTGTTCGTAGATCGCCGTGACGGCAGGATTGAGCAACGCGTCGCGATTGGGAATTGGCTCGCCCCAGATGTCCCTCTTGGGAAATAACGTCTCGCTTTCGCCCGGTGTGTGCGCCTTCAACGCGTCGATCACGGTGCGTGCTTGTCGGGAATAAGGGTCGCTCGCGCGGTCGATCTGCGCCATCGCCACGCTCATGGGGAGGAAGCTCGACGCGAAATTCCTGATGTACCCCTCGCTATAACGGCCTGGGTCTTCGACGGCTTGGATCAAATCCGCTGGCCCGCGCATGAACGACTCGTCGAGGATGTTTTGAACCACGGCATGATGCAAGTACGCCGCCGCGCCGAGGAGATCGCCGGTCGAAGCGGTGCGCGCCACGTCGTACAAATCCGCCGACATGCCGAGGATCATGCCCATCGGGCCGAGGCGGTTCGTCGCGTACCAGACATCGCCAATCCGGATCGAGTGCGGCTGGTTGCCAGCAAGTCGCCACACCGCCGCCTTGTCGCGGTCCGACGGCCCCGAGCCGGAGATGAGGCCGCGCGCCGCGAGCGCGCCGAACCCCAGCAGCATCCCCGTGCCGGCGATCATCCGCGCCCGCGTCATGTCGCGCACCGCGAGGTCCGAACTCATGAGATCGGCGCGGATTTGCGCCGAAAGCAACCCGGCCGGCGTGCGCTGGATGATGCTCTGATCGATGACGTTCGCCGCGATATGGACGAACGGATCGATGAATTTCAGGATCGGCGTCTCACCGAGGCCGGGAATGTTCGGAGCCCAATTCGTCAACGTCTGCAATTTGCGGGTGAACTCGCCAGCCGGTCCCATCAGGGTCATGTCGGTCGCGCCTTTCGTCGACGCATCCATGATGTGATCCGGCGTGTCGTTCGTCATCTTCGTCATATTGGCGAGGATTTCCTCGTGGCTAAGCCCTTTCTCCAAGCCGTCATTCAGTGCCTCTCGATAGATCAGCGCGTGCTTTTCCATCGAATAGTTCATGGCGCGGAAGAACGTATGGATCGCCGAAATGACGCGCGACGGCAGCCTGATCAGTTGACCGATCGGCAATGTACCGCCGCGAATTTGCGCATCCGGGTTCGCGCCCTGCCCCGACCATTGCCATGATGCCGTTGGCGCTCCCTCCGGCGCGGCGTCGAGAATCTTGCCGATCGAAACCAAACTGTCGAGGATGCCTCGCGAAGCGCCATAGATCGCCGCGCGTGCATCGGCCGCGGTGGCTTGCTCATTCAGCAGCGCGCCCGCGAGCGGCGGCGCGCCCTCGACCTGGAACGGCAGCGTGCGAATGGTATCTTGCCCAGGCAGCCGTCCCGTGAGCCCGGTGCGCAGCGCCTCCATCGACGCTTGCACCGCCGGGAAATAACCGGCCCGCGCGCCGCGCAAGTATGCGCCGGTTTCGCCGATGCGAACGACGTTTCCTTTTCCGCCACGCATCGCGCCAAGCGCCGCCGCGATAGGGCGCTCGACCAGACCATTTTCCATCGCGAGGATCGTGTTGCCGATGACGTAGGTCGTATGCGTCGCCGTGCCGCTGAGCAAACCGTTGATCCAGTATTCGAGGATCATGCGACCGAACGAGTGCTTGCGTGTCCATGTGTTGAAGCGCGCAGCGGATTGCGGGTCGGTGTACTCGGCAACCAGCAACGCTTCCTGGGCCTTTTGGTAAAGCGCTCTGCCCGTCGCTTCCGCGATCACGTCACCTGGGCGCGGCTTTGGCGCGCCGCCAGCGACGGCCTTTGCCGCGTCGGCTCCAGGTGTCCAGAACTCTTGAATCTTGCGAGTTGCGCGAAGCGCTCGGCCTGCTTCCGCCGTCGCGCCGCTGTAGGTTGCCTGAATCATCGTCGCACGTTGCTGTTTTAGCACGTAATCAAGCAAATCGGCTTCCGATCGCGTCTGCTTGTAGACGGAAGCCGCCGCGTGCATCTCGCGCCATGCTTGCGCCGCGATACGTTGCGCCGCCATCAACTGCCGATCGTTAAACGCCTCGCCGATCTTTCGGCGAACAATGTCGTCGACGCCAAGCACCGCTTGCAGTTTGTCGACCTCGGCGTCGCTGCGCACGCCATCGCGCGCTTCTAGGAAATCGCCGTTTGTCGCCGCCAACTCGCGCGCGGCTTCCTTGAGGTCTTCGGCACCGTTGACGTTGTCGAGCCGGATGTTGCCGGCCTTGTCGACGAACCGCTTCGGCGCCGTTAGGACATCTGCGGGTCCGGGGGCGAGGGGATGCCCCCTAACAGCGTCCCCAGATACGGATCGTCGGCCTCCTCCGTCTCCGGCGCTTCCTGCTGATACGCCTGCGCCTTCTGCCGAAGCACCTGCTCCGCCTTCGCGCTGCGCGCTTGGTTCCACGCCCACGCCGCCGCGTTCGGGCTCAGTCCCGGCTTGGCCGCCACCGCCGACCACTTCTCCATGTCTGCCGTCGCCGCGTCCAGTTTCTCCTGTGGGCTCAGTTGTTGGCGGTCGCTGGGCTTCGAGGGTCGCGGCGATTTCATTGCGGGCCTCCACGGGTGGCGCAGCCTCGGCGCGCTCCGACGCCACCCTGTCGGCCGCCGGGCCAGCATATCGCGGTTCCGTCTTGGCCGCATCTTCCGCGTGAAGGTCGGTTGGCGAGCGCGGAGGGTCGCGCACGTCGGCAATCGTCACGCGCTCGGGGGCTTCGGCGAGCATCCGGTCGAACACGGCGCGCACTTCTGGCGTGATCGAGATTTGACCGGAACGACGGTCGAGAATTTCGCGGACGTTTTTGTAGATGCCAGCCATCCAGCCCTTGAAGCGGGCGAACACGCCCGCGAGTTCCTTCGACGGTGCTGTGCCCTCGTAGAGATATTGCTCGAACCATCGCGCGAATTGCTCATGCGCACGGGTCGGAATCACGCCGCCGTCCTTTTTTAGACGCAGCGCACGACGGACCGTGGCCCAATCCTGCCGGAGTTGCTCCGGCGCTTCCGTGATCGTGCCATATCTCCGTAGCCGTTCGAGAAAGTCGTGACCAAGTTCGTGGATAGCCGTCGAGGCGTCCGCCTTGCCCGTGAACAAGCGAAGGATGCCGCGCAGCGTTCCGCGAATGTATTCGCCCTTGGCTTCATTTTTACCTTGGCGAAGCGCGCTCGTCTGCCAGGCGGCGACCATGTCCTCGCCTTTGTATGGCAATCCAGCCTCTTTGCGCGCTGGCCCTTCGCCAGTCGTGAGTTCGTGCGGATTGTCCGTGCCGGATAGATGGAACCCGTTATCCGGCGTTTCATGCAGTCGCTTCAACTCGGCGTCGAGTTCGTGGCGCGGCACATCGGGCAACCGATCGCGGATATCTTTGATGAACACACGCTGGTTCGGTGCGCCGCCCGCGTCGATAACGGCTTGTTGGATGCGCTCGGCGAGAGAGCGACGCGGCGCGGAAGCGAACATGTCCTGCTGTCGCTGCCCGTCGCCAAAAAGCCCTTCGTGTTGCAGATCGCGATTTCCGCCGCGCAATGGCTTAGCCGCCGCAGCGGCGATCCTGTCTCGATCCGTAACCGGCTTGACGCCTTCGATTAGGGTTTGTCGAGTTCCTTCGGGCCCGGATTCGGTTTCGTGCGCAGCCGCTCCGCCAGTTCCACGCGCTTCAAGTGCGCTTCCAACTGCTCCTTCTCCTCCGGGTCGCTCTCCGTCTCCAACGTCGAAAGGATGCTCGCCTTGGTACTCTCCAACGTCTCCGGCATTTTCAGCGCCCTCCAAGTGGCGTCGTTCTTGATCTCGCTCGTAGAGTTCTATGGCCGCGTGCTCTATCGCGTCATCGACGCTGCTTGCGCGGCCGTCCGCCAACATCTCAGCGGCGTAGTCTCTGAGTTCAGCATCGATCGGCGGTTCGCCTTCCTCGTCGAGGCGATGATCGATGGTTTTCGCCCAGGTTCTGACTTCTTCGCGGTGAGCCGCGTGAGCCGCCTTCAGTTTGGCGTCTTGCAGTTCGGCCGCATCGCGTTCGGAATGACGAGGTTCGCGCTCTTGCAACGCGTCAACGAGATGCGCAACCGTCGTGCTGGCAAGTGCGTCCTCTGGCGCACCATGTTCCGAGAAGTATCCTGCCTCGGCTGCCAACTCGCGAGCGCGGTCTAGCGGCATTCCGTTTTTGTTGATCAGGCCGGGGTATTCACGATGCAAATCGGCTGAGCGCAACTCGCCGCCTTGATCCCTTACGCCGCCATGGGTCTTGAGGAATGCACGCAACGTTTGCGGCTTGCGTACTTTCGGAACTTTGCGTGAAACTTGCGCCTTTGGCTCTGGTGTTTTTGGCAGTACGGCTTTTGGCGGCGACGGCGCGCGCGGCCCTTCCTTCAAAAGCTGCTGGATTTCTTCGACCGACAGTTTCGGCCCGACGATGCCGTGAATGTCCTCCGCGCTCGCGCCGCCGACGCCCATGCGATCGACGAGGTTCGAGACTTCGAGGCGCATCGCTTTCTCGCGCGTCGTTTCGCCTTTCTCGGCGGCGGGCGCCTTGACCTCGCGTTGACCTCGCGGTTCGAGCGCGGCGATTTCGGACGATGTCATCTTCTTGTTGACGACCATGGCGATTTCCTCCGGCGTTGCGCCGGAATGAATGAGCCCGTCGACTAGATTGTAAATGCCCAAGCTATCCACCTTGGCGCGCGCGTCGGCTGGCGCGATCTTCACGGCGGCCTTTGCCTTGGTCTTTGGTGTGGCGCCCGCCGTGGCGGCCTCGGTGGGCGGCGCTGCGGCTGTCGGCGCGCCTGACGCTGCCTCCTTCGGCACGGGCGAGCTTGGCGACGCCGCGCCCATCACACGCGCGCTCTCGCGCCGATACATCTCCTCGGCTGTGCCGAAGCGACCCCCGAGTTGAGAGGCCAGCCTAGCCCAATAATGCGCGTTCAGAAGCCCCAGGTCTTGAGCTTCCGCTTCGGGTCGACCGGCCGCCATGAACTGCCGCTTCACGTCGGCGGCGATGCTGACTTTCTGGTCGGCGACCGACTTGGGCGGGACTGCGGTTCTTGTGGTTTCTGCGGTCGGCGCGGTCCCCAAGGGTTCCGGCGTTGTCGCCGAAGCCACGTCTTCGGGCTCGATCACGATTGGCGTTGGCGCGACCGTCTCCGCGCCTTTGCTATCGGCTGCGCGCCGCCGCGCCTCGCCAACCGCCGGTCCCAAGTCGCGCATCGCATAGTCGGCGGCTTGATATTGCTGCGTGACGGCATCGAGTTCAGCCGCGTTGTCGGCGATCTTCCGCGCCACGAGTTCGTCATGCGCGCGCTGCGCTTCACGAATTTGCGCGCGCAACTTTCGCGCTTCGCTCCCGCCCGTGTACCCTTTGGCCTCAGCGACCAGCGCATCGTGCTGCGCCTGTAAACTGTCGACACTTTCCCGCGCGGCCTGGATTTCTTCGTCGTCAGGCGCACGAAGATCGCGCATCCGGGCGGCGAACGCCTCGCGTTGCGCCTTCAAATCGTCGTACTGCATGAACAGCCGGCGATCCTGCGCGCGAGCGACCGCTTCCACGTCGACCGCGTCCATCGGACCAATCGTTGCGTTTTGCTCGCGAAGTTTCTGGTCTGCTTCCGCCTGTGTGGCACCGTCACGAACACGCGATCCCTGCGACACGTATTCATCGACACCCGGCCCACCCACATTGTAGGCGTCGGCATCGATCAGCGTCGGCAGAGAATAGTGAGCGAGCGCTTCTTCTGGCGCTTCTTCGACGCCGGGAACGGCCGGGCGTGGCACGATTGGCGGCGCGGCGGCAGGCTCAGCCGGCGGTGGAGCGCCGGGAGCAGCAGGCTCGCCTCGCGGCGCGCGGCCTAGCGCGCGCGGTATCGCGCCCTTGATCGTCTTGCCGAATTCGTTGGGCCGGTTGAACACGAGACCGAAGCCCGTCGCGATGGCGACCTTGTTCCAGTCGACATTGCCCTCGGCCGCTTCCTGGCCGAGTTCCGCGCCTCCAATCATCGCGCCGCCAATCACACGGGAGACTGCGGGATTTGTCATGAGACGCTGAAGCGGCGTCGCGTTTGGATTCTTCGCCAGAAGTTCTTCGAGCGCTTTTTTGCCGCCCCCAAACGGCGTCATCGTCACCGCATAGGGCGCGAGACCGCCCAGGAAGCTCGCGTAAGGGTGCTGCTCTTGGTCGAGCCGTTGCTGCCTGTCGTCCTGGCCCAGCGCCTCGACCCAATCGTCAGGGGCTTTCGAGAGGGCGTAGGACTGCGCCTTGTCGGCGAGGTACGATCCGCCGAACATGCCGGCCAGCCCACCGGCGATGGCGCCAATGCCCGCGCCGACTGGGCCACCAACCGAAAAGCCAGCCGCGCCGAACAACTCCGCGCCCTCTCCTGCGGCCGCAATCCCCGCATAAGCCGGCGCCACACCGCGCACCAAGGTATGCGTGAAACTGCCCGTCGCGGACGAACCTGTCGGGTCGACGGTCTGATTTCCAAAAACGCCCGTGAACGGGTCGTTCTGGTCCTCGGTCGACGACGTGCCCTGCGGCGTGTATCGCAACGGTTGGTCGCCGCCGCCGAACACGGCCTCAAATGGATCGGGAACTTGACCGCTTGCATCAACCATTACTGGCCCCCGAGGTCGTCGACCGACATTGTCGGCATGGAGCCAATGATCGCGCTCGGCTGCGACACGCCTACATTTTCAGGCTTGCCGATCAACGAGCCGCGCAAGTCGCGCAGGATTTTTTCTCCGGACATGCCGGAAGGATGAACGTGTTTGTCAAAGTATCTGATTGTTTCCGTCGTCGGATTGCTTGCGAGAATGTTCAACGCATTGGCCCAAGCCGTATGGCTAATCGGCTTTCCGGCGATCGATGGCGGAGTTGCGATGTAGACCTGCCACGCTTCAGGAGACACATTCGGCGGCGGCGGCGGTAGCGGCGCCGAAGCGTCCTCCGGGTCGGTCAGTCCGCTTTCCATTCTGTCTCGCTCACGCTGCGCCCTGGGATACTGGCTCTCCATGAACGCGTTGAAGTTCTTGCGATCCCACAGCGGAAATTGCTTGTCGGGGCTACCGCCTTCCTCAAGGCTCTTATGCCACTCACCATATAACCAGTTGTATTTAATCAACGCGTCATCGTATTTTTCCTGCCCCTTCGGATCAATGCTCTTGTCGCCTGGATAAGCATCCTCGCGGACGAATTTGTTTTTCATTTCGTCCAAAAGGGCCGTATTGTTCTTTTCGAAACTATAATTATCGATGCTCTTTTTGAGCCACCCCTGTTTCTCCATCAGTTCCTTGACGCCGTTTTCCGTAAGCTCGCCGCGCGCCTCCGCTTCGAGCAAAGGCTTCACGCCGCCGATCTTGTTGGGGTCTCCGTCAGGCAAAAGTTGGCGTTTCAAAAGCTCCGTGTACTTCGTTCCAACAGAAAACGGATCGGGATTGCCCGTGCGCTTGGCAATCACGGAAATCATCGTGTCGTAGTACGTGTAGTCTATCTGATGCGCGTTCAGATATTGCTTCAATCGCCCATAGGCCGCGTCTACGTCGCCCTTCGCCGCCGTGCCGAGAACGTCATCGGATACCGCGCGCTCGCGTGCCTCGCGCTGCTGCGTGACAAGGCCCGCTTCAGCCATCGCCATCTCATAGCGACGCTTGGCGACATCTCCCGCCGCAGCTTTGACATCGTCTGGCGCGTCGGCGGCATCAATCGCCGCGAGTTTGTCGTGATAGGTTTTCTGCGCCTGGATTGTGATTTGCGCTTCCGGGCTGATCTCGGGAGCGGCAGGCGGCGCAGCCTCGGGTGGAAATGTGGCGGCGGCAGGCGTTGGCGATGGAATGCCGCTGCCTTGCGGAAATGAAGCACCTTCCCACCCTGGGCGCGCAATCGGGCCTGCTGCCGTCAGCGATCCGTGCCCTATCGGCGGCGGTGTGACTGCCGCGATTGCTGGAGATGGAGCGCCAAGCCTATGAAGGATGCCGTTGACGTACTGAGAAACATACGTCCCTTGGCCGTCGTGCCTGTTCTGGATCCATGGCGTCGGGCTTCCGGCTGGGGCAACGTTGTCCTCGCCTGAGAAATAAGCAGTCGCAACGCGGGCCGCATCTCCGTTGTACTTTTGCCGGTAATAATCGAGGATTCGTCGACCGACAGCTTTGTTGTCTTCCGGGTTGTCCAGGTGCTCGCCGGGGTGCGCGAATGTCGCGAACGTGCCGGGCGTGATCTGCATGTCGCCGTGAGCATTGTCGATGCTCGTCGTCGTGTTTGCACCCCCTCCGGACTCCTGCCCGTGGAACGCATGGAACAAGTCATCCGTCGAATAAGCGCCAGCCGACGCGGGGGCGCCTCCGGCTGAAAGCGGAATATCCCTCGCGTAATTGGCCGTCGTCGCATTGAGGGCATCGGCCCCCGTGCCAACTCGTCCAGAGGAAGTCGCGCGCCCGCTTTGGCTGTCCGCTACCTGCTGGAATTGCTGTATCTCGGATGGCGACATGGTCGCCATTTGCGCGGGCGTCACACCTACGGCGGCGGCGGCGGATCGCCAATCGGACGGCGCGGCATTCGGAGACGTGACAGCGGGGGCTTTCGGCGCGATTGATTGTGCTGCGCCACCTGCGGCCGGCGTCGGGTTCGCGTATAGCGCCTCCCCGGCCGCCCTTACATGCGACGCCGAAACTTGCTTCAGTACCGCGCCGTAGCTATCGAAGAACTTCGCTTGATTGGCCTGAACGAACGCCTTGGCCTGCTCCGGGCTCGTGGCCTCCAACTCTTCGGCCTTGGAAATGTATGATTTCCGAACTTGATCGGCGACGTTGCTGTAGACCTTGTCGTAATTCGTGCCGAGCGCGGTCTTCATTTCCGGCCGTTGAAGTTGCGTCCATGCGTCGTCTGGGTTCGTCAACGCCCGCGCTTCGATCGCGGATGACCAAGCGGCATTGGCTTTTTGATCCGCCGCGTCCTGCACTCCAGGCGCGTTCCACAAGCCGTTTTGCTGCGCATCGGACTTCACCGCCAGCCCGGCTTTCTCGCGGGCCACCGCCACCGCCGGCCAATTTCCATCCGAACCCGCCGTCGCGGCCATGCTCAAGGCGTTGCTGTAACTGTCGTTGTTGATTTTCGATGCGACGACCTTGCCTTGGTCGACGAAATGCGTGTCGAGCTGGCCACGGATGAAGCGGTTGAAAAACGGCGTCGTCGACTGATCGAACTGGAATTGCGCTTCCGGCGATTTCAGTTGGCCGCGATATTTCTGCCGGATATCGTCGAGAGACTTCAGACTCGATTGCTGCGCGTCGAGTGCGTCTTGCCCCTCCAGCGACCTGACATGCGTGACGAGATCGGACGCATCTTTCTCGGCGTTGTTGCTGACGTCCTGCGCTTGGATTTTTCCCCAATACTGGCTGAGGTCGAGCGCGTCCGCTCCAAACTTCTGCGCCGCTTGACCGATCTGCGCGCCAAATTGGTCGGGCGTCGCGCGGACGTTCTGATAATCGTTCGGCGGGGTCGCGTCGGGCTGGACCTCGTTGGAACCTGGGTTGTAATTTACGCGGGCCAATTAGACCCCTCCCACGCCAAAGCCAGTCGGTCCGACCGGCGTGTAGATCGAATCGTCGACAGAACTTACGCCGGTTCCACCAGACGCCGTGAACCCAGATCCTCCCCACCCGCCGATGGCCTTGCTCGAACTCAACAACGACCCCGCGCCGCCGATGGCCCCCGCGATCGGATCGTAAGAGGCTTCCGCGGAGTCGAGGCCGGCCTGAGCCTCAAAGCCAGTCGCTTGCGTGCGATAGCCGTAAGCCTGCAATTCCGCGTTGTTCTGGATGGTGTACTGATTCAGCGTCCCCATCTCCTTCGTGCCCGTCGTCACGTCGAGCGCCGAACCGGTGTTCACGTCGACATTGTTTGCCGCCAGCGCCGTCTTCGCCGCGCCGACCTGTTCGGCCGCTTGCACTCCGGCTTGCTCCTGCTTCGCGTTGCCGGCCTGCTCGGAATATCTGGCATTCTGCCGGGCGATCTGCGCGTTGTTCCGTGCGACCTGGGCATTGTAGGACGCCGCATTGCCCTGTGCGATACCGCCGGCCACGCTCCCAAGAGCGGAAACCGCAGCCCCGACGATGCCAATAATCCCGAAGCACATCTAACTGCCCTCGTGGTAGCCCATGATCACACCGCGCACGTCTCCGACGCCGACGATCCGCTCGTCACAGGTTTCCACGAATTTGTATAGCCATTGTCGCTCCGCCTTGGAATAGGCCGGGCCCCCGAACTGATCGTGCGAAACGTGGAAATTCAAGAAGATCGCCAGCCGGCGCGCCGCATCGTCGCCGAAAACGATGGTCGTGACCACTTCGCGCCGCACGCTCAAAATCTCGGCCAGTTGCCGCCGCGCCTCCTTGATGATGGCAATCGGGTAGCGCGTCGCCTTCTGCGAGAGCGCCAGCCATACCGTTCCGCTCGGGCCGACGATGGTCCCCATGACGCCGCCGAGCGCTGCCAATTCGCCATCGATCAGCCACGCGCGGCGGAACGGCGACTGGTCGAAGCACTCTCTGAGCAGCCGGTGCGCGCTCATCCCGGCGCGGTCGACGATCTTGCGATGCTCGTCGCGCAACGTGCGCGCCATGACGCCACAGTGCTGGGGCTTGGCGTCGATGATCTCGAAGCGCGCTGTCATCGCCTCCCCTGCTGCTTCTGAGGCTGCTGAGTCTGCGGCGTATCGCCAGGAAGAATTTCGCTGAAAATCGCCACTACGTTGCATGGGAGCGGGTTGTCTTGCTGGATGCAAAGCTGGCCCGGCGTCGCGGTGCCGCCTGGGGTCACCGTCCGCACATCCCCCGTGCGCAAAGGCGTGCAAAGCGCATTGTAGGGCACAGGCGGGAAGTTTGGAGCGCCCGGCCCGTCGTCTGGCAACGTCTTCATGTCGTTCCATGTCACCGCCAGTAGGGGGGGCGACTGCGCGGAGCCATCGGGCTGGTTCGTGCCGACCTTAACTCCCCTCGAGGCGTCCAGCCGGATCGAGGTCGCCGCAATTTTCTTGCGTTGTCCTTGCACGGTCGGATTGCCGAGGTCGATCGGCACGTCCTGAAACTGCGCCTGGAAACCGAGGCCAACTGTGATCGCGCTCGCAGCCGTGCCCAGCGTGATCGTGCCGGCGGCGGAAACCACCGTCGGCGGGATTACGTTGCCATCGGCCAAGCCGGTCACTGTCGCGCCGACCAAATGCGTGAGCCCGCTCACGGTCGTCGTCGGCGCGGTCATCGTCCACGATTTCTGCGGGACGGTTTGCACGACGCCACCAGAGCCAGGAATCACGAGCGCCGAAAACGGTGTGAGGATGTTCGCCGTCACCGTGGTTCCGTTCGTGTAGCCCGTGATGAGCGCCACGCCGCCCGCCGCACGGATGTATGACCCGACATTGCCGCTCGAAAACACGGAAGCCGATGCGTTTAGCGTCACGGAATTGAGCAGCGTCAATTTTGCGCTTGCTCCCGAACCACCAGCACTTCCGGCAGGGTCCGTAATGACGAGCAACGGCTGAGTGTAGCCAGAACCCTGCGATCCGCCGGCGAACGTGACTGCGGTAAGCGCGCCACCAGAAAATGTCAGCGTCGGGACCGCGCCCGTGCCGGTTCCCTCGAACTGATCGACCACGGTTCCCGTCGCCGCCGACGAATAGCCAGAGCCGCCCACGATACCGGTCGCGCCCGTAATCGAGCCCAGGCCGTTCGCCGAGCCAATCGTCAGCGTCGCGGCAGGCTCCGGTTGCGGATAAACGAGCCCAGCGTCAACCGCCCAAACGTTCTCGACGTTCGTCCAAAGGCGGTTATCCATACGCTCGATCATGTAAGGCTGTTGGCCGTTGATGAATCGCTGCGTTACGAAATAAGGCGCGTTAACCGGGGCTTCGATGATGGAACAGCAACCGAGGAAAAGCCCTTGCGTGTCGTGTCTCGTCCATCCCTGAATCTTCTGCGTCTTGTAATAGGTCAACGACAGCAGCGCGCCATCGGATCGAACCGACCAGATAATCCGATAAGGCTTTTCGCAATAGCAGTTCGCGACTACCGTGTAGTTCTGGAAAAGATGCTGCGAAATGTCGGTGATGTCGAGCGGCTCGGAGAGCGCATAAAGCTGATACGGTAGATCATAATAATAGACACCATTCGTCTCGACATAAAGCACGTCGTAATTGATGAGGATCGGCTCGATGTTCGACGCAACGCCCGTGAACGCCTGCGGCACATCGTCTTGATTCGATGGCGAGATAGGCTCGACATTGGTTCCAAACGAGCCAGCGCCGACAAGCAGCCATGCGCGCAGGCCAGTCATGACGAGCAGGCCGCCGGATGTCTGGATCAACCATTGCACGCCATTGACCTGAACCGCCCAAGGTGATCCGGTAATGGCATCGCTGGCAATCGTAGGGTTGCGCGTGTCGAAGTTCGTAAACGCCCCAGGTTGCGAAAACCAATAGGTATCCGGGTTGTTCAGCGAATTCGCATAACCGCGCCGCTCTTGAAAGTAGGACGGCACGGACGGATATGTGCCAGTGGGCGGACCAACAGTGAGTGTCGCCGCCGCGCCTGCGCCGCCAGCGCCCGTGATGGTGATCGTGTCCGTCGACAGATATCCAGAGCCCTCCGCCACGATGATGATCGCCACGAGCGCCATTGACTGAAGGACGGGGAGCAACACGGCCCCGGAGCCCGTCGAAGTGGTGATTGTCGCCGTGATGCTCGTATAGCCGCCACCGCCGTTCGTTATGATCGTCCCGAGAACAGCGCCACGCGCGAAAGGGTTTTGATGCGTCGGTGGGCATTGTGTAAAATCAGCCGTGATATTCGAGTCGATAAACGAAGGGCCTGCCGCAAACCCAGCGTAACCGAAAGACGACCCAGGCGGGATAGTCGCGCTTCCATAGCCAGGCAGCGCCTTATAGACGTAATATTGATTGACGTTTGTCTGACCGTACCAAGTCAGAGTTATCGATCCAGCGGTAGCCGCTATATCACCGACGTTTGAGACAAGAATTATGTTCGACGCAATACTTTCCGTTCCCGTGACAGGATCGATAGACGTGACTTGATATTCATAATTCGTGCCGGTTCCCGTTCCGTTGAAAGTTCCTCCTATAACTGTCGGCGGCAAAATGTCCGGCGCTGGGATGACTGAAGTGAACGTCCAACTCGTGTCCGAAGCACGCACGAGATCGTAAGGAAGATATTCCGTTTGCGTGACTTGGTTGACCAAGCATATCGACATCGTATCTGCCGATTGCACGAATTTCATATATGGTAGATCGGCCGCCGTGTAGATAGTCGTCAGCGTGTAAATCAACGACACCGTGCCGCCAGACACGTAGGCGCCAAAAGCCGTCGAGTCGATATTGTTGCCAAACACGTCCTGCAACGTGTAGTCCGTTCCCGATACATTGCTGATGACGTAAGTCTGGCCGTTGACTTGCGTCATGCCGACAACGCCTGATATATACAACCAATCTCCGACGCTGTACAAACTCCCCGACACCGAGACAACCATCGGATTGGCGTTCGTAATCCCGGTAATGTTGTGCGTCAGTTCCGTGACATAAGCGCCATTGTGGATGACGCGCATGTAAAGGTTGCCGAATTCCAGCACGAGCCCTTGGTTGTTGCTGAACTGAAACGGGACCAGGCGCGGCGGGTTCGCGTGGCCTGTTTGTTTGGAATAGCCAACGAAGGCAGTTCCCGCGCGGCTGTAAACTGGTCCGTCATAGTGGACGAAAAAATTTCTACAAGTCGTGCCGCCAGAGCCATAGCGCGGGATATCTTGCCGCCCGAGCATGGATGGACTGATTTCGCCAGAATCGAAGGTGTGTTTGGCTACGGGGATGGCCACTCAGTAGGCTCCCGTGTTCCCGACGCCACAGCAACCATCCATGCCGCCGAAATAAATCCCAGGGCCATCTCCGCCGAGACTGCCGAAATTTTGGCTGTAGCCGCCTCGATAGCTCGATCCGCTATTCCTGAAGCGCATCCAATCCGGCACGAAATCGGAATTGTGCCAGCCCTCGTTGCCGTCGGTCAACCTCGCCGCCATGATCTTGGCCGCTGCGATCTTCATCTGATCCTCGCGGATTTTCAGGCCGAGCGGCGCGAACTTCTCGCCTTTCGATGCCCAGAGCGCGAAGGCGACCTCGCTCGCCAGGAATGCCACCATCGCCGCCCGGAACTGCGAGTCCCAATTCGACGGGTAGTTCATGAGCGCGGTGTAAACGAGCGTCGCGTTCTGGACGTTCGTCAGGATCACGGTCTGGCCCTGCGGCGACGAGCCTTGTGTCTCCCAGAACAATTGCCCGGTCTGAGGAGCGAAGTTCGGATCGTTCGCCTCGAGGAAGCGCGCCGGACGCAGCGTGGCCCCTGCGACGGGCACGCCGAGACCGCCGACGATTGGCGACGAGGAGTTCGGCGGCACGTAATTGCCGGTCGGGATCGGCGCGGTGAGCCCCTGTGGCCCCCATGGGACGAAACGGGCCTTCATGCAATCGATCGGAATCGCGTACTCATACACCCAAGGGGCGATGGTGTTCGTCGGGACATTGGGCGTCTGGCCCGTGGCATCGGCCAGCAGCGTCATGGGCGTTTGAAGCCGCGCGAAATTCCAATGGGCGGAGCGGAGCAATTGGCGAAGGCATTGCCCGTACTTTTGCAACAGGATTTGAGCCGGGCGTGTACCCTGCTGCAAATCTCCGATGACGGCATCGAAGCCGCAAGCGATCAGCGCCTCGTTGCCCACATCTTGCGGAAAGTTCACGGCCTACCCCTGCTCTTTCTCCGCGGTGGCGAACGACTGCATCTCATCTTCGGCGGCGGCGCGCAACAGTTCTGGCCGGAGCGCGGGCGCGAGCCGGGCGGCGAGCTGAGCGATGAACGCCTCGACGCTATCGGGTTCCCAACTCGTCAGGTCCGTAATCTGCCCGGTATAGGTCAGGATGGCGGAAGGGATGTTGCAATTGATGACTTTCCGGGCTGGCGTGTACGAATTGTCGTTCTCGACCACGTAAACGACGGGGCCGGGGTCGAAATCAAACACGAATAGCGCTTGGCCTCGGATCGCACGCACTTTCAGGCAATCCGAAGGATAGGCATACGAATACATCCACGGGAGCGACGGATAGGCTGTCGACCATACGACGGGCGGAATGTAGCCGCCAGGCGGGGCCTGCTTGAGCAGCGTCATGACCACGTTGCGCTCGGCGAAATCGAAATCGTCTTGGCGTAGAAATTGGTCGCGCGTCTGCCCGTAAATTTGCAACGCCGCGCGCGCTTGGCGCGTGCCGTCCCAAATGCTTCCCAGGTACTCAGGATAACCGAGGCGGACGAGCGCTTGGTTGATCGCTTGTTCCGGCGATGTGGGTCCGCTCATTGCTGCCTCTGTCTGGGTTCAGGCATCGCAACGCTTTCGGGCGTTTGCAGTTCTCCGGCCATGATGGCGGTATCGATAGCTTTCTCGGGGTCGATTGCCTGCTCGCCCATCTTGCGCAGCAACGGCGCTAGACGCAGCGCCATCGTCTGAATCAGCGCCTCGACGAACCCTGGCTCCCATTGCGTCATGTCGACGACTTGACCGGTGAAATTGATCGTTATGGGCGTCACTTGCGTCACGACATAGCGCGTCGTGCCGTTATTGTAGAGTTCCCAAAGCAAGGGTTGCGGGTCGAGGCTCGGCAACCCACTCGACGGAGATACGGAGCGGATGCGGATGCACCCGGTCGGATAGCTCCACGAATAGGCCCAGCCCACAGGCGGCGTCCCGCTGCTGGCCCCGGCCGCCTGTTGAAAAGCAAAAGGCCAATTTTTCTTGCGCAGCAAATCGTCGCGTGTCTCCGCGTAGAGATCGAGAGCCGCGCGAGCCTGCTTCGTGCCGTCATAGATGTTGCCGATGCGCTCGGGATAGCCGATGCGCGTCAGGACGATGTTGCAAAGTTGCTCGACGGAGGTCGGCGTGCTCATCTTTCACCCTCTCGTCGTCGCTGCGTTGGCTGCGGGTCCGACTGCATGGCGGCATCCTCGGGAGCCTGCATCTCGTCGGACATGGCCGCCTCGGTGATGGCGCCCAGAGGATCGAGCGCTGGCGCGATCTGCTTGACGAGGTTCGGTGCAAGCTTCGTCGCCAGCACTTGCGCGACCGCGTTGACGAACAGCGGCTCCCAGGTCGTCATGTCGGTGATCTGGCCGGTGTAATTCAGGTTCACAGGCGAAATGTTCGACAGGACGACCTTCTTCGGCGGCGTCGCGGTTTGATCGTTGAAGATGGTCCACTGGACGGGCTGCGGATCGTAATTCGGTGAAGGGATCGTCTGCGGGGCCACGGAGCGCACCCGCAGGCAATCGGCGGGGAAGGTCCACGAATACGCCCAACCTGAAACCGTGGTGCTCCCCGCCGTCCCCGCCACTTGGCGAAGCGCAAACGGCCAGTCCTTTGCCCGCAAGACCTCGTCGCGGCTTTCGGCGTAGATCGTAAGAGCCGCTTTCGCGGCCTCCGATCCTTCATAGAGGTTGCCGACGCGGTGCGGGTGGCCGAGAATGACCAGGGCGAGATTGACGACATCGGCCGGAGACTGGACGGAAGCGGTCATCCTGGCCTGCTTTCAGCGATCGTTTCGAACGCGCCGCCGGAGTTCAACAGCGCATCGGCCGTATCTGGCTTGCCGAAAAGCGCGTTCGCCAGTTCGCTCGCCAGCAATCGCACCATCGCCTCGCGAAAACCAACGTCCCAGGTCGCCTCGCTTGGCGCATTGTTGATCACCGCCTCGGCGCTGGCAAGGTTCGACCAAATCACTTTGGTCTGAACTGATGCCACCAGCGCGTTGCCGATGGTCCAATTCTGCGGAAGAGGGTTGTTGGCGTCCGCTATCGTCGCGGGCTGCACCTGCATGATCTCGATTGCCGCAGCGGGATAGGCGTATTCGTAAGTCCACCCGAAAGGCGCGGTGTTCCCCGTCGTCGCCAATGTGAAGACGTTACGGGCAAAATCCCATCCGAATTCCTTGGCGACCGTTTGGTAGCAAGCGGTGTAAAGTTTCGACAGCGCCACGCCCGCCGTCGAGGAGTCGAACGTCGGCGCGGTCCCCGTGACCGGCGGCATGTTGCCGCCCATGTATTGCAGGGCTTGGTTGGCGATGTCCGTCGATGTGGTCATTTCGGCGCTGGCGACGGCGCTGCGGGCGGCGGGGCTTTCGCGGCGGCAAGCTCGGCCTGCAATTTGGCGATATCGGCATGGTCGAGTTGCACTTGCGCTTGCAAATCGATCACAGCCCCTTGCAAAGCCCCCATCTGTTGAGCTGCGAGAGCCGCCGCGCAACGGCTCACATCGGCGTCAACGCCGCCCATTTGGACGGTAGATGAACTTCGGGTGCAAGGTTGAGATTGTTGCGCGAACGCCGACGACGCTGCGAACAGAAGTACAATTGAGATTATGGCGTGTTTCATGACTTCTCCTATCAGAACGTCGAGAGCGTGGCGCGCTTGACGGTATTCGAGGCCGTACAGACATAGACATAGCTGGCGTCCACGCTGATTTGCCCAGCTACACAAGTTTGAGTGTCGGTCCATGTGACTGGCGTGAGACCAACCGTTCCGTAAAACGCTGCCACGCCAGCATCAGTAATGCCAAACAGCAATCCATATTCGCCGCTCAGAATTTGCAAAGACCCGCCATTGACGCGGATGTATTTGTTCGTATTCGTCGCACCCGTGCCGATAAGCTCGATGCCAGTTCCGTTTGTGGAAGCTCCGGCTACGACCAGGGCCGCTTCGTCACTATTATTGTCGTCCCCGACATAAAGCCCTGCATAAGCGTTGAGAGACATCTGACCGGTGGACAATTCTTGCAAGTAACTGGCTACGGTAGTTCCGCCAGCCGCTCGAAAATAAATTGGCATCGAAGCCGATCCGGAATCGGTCGTAATGGAACCGAGATCAATTCCGATCGTGGCTGAACCGACATTCATCAATATCCCATCGCTCATGGGAGGAGCCGTGCCGTAAGCCCCATTAACGAACTCAATCCCATACAATCCCGCGTTGGGTGTCGTGTTCCCGCTGGTGACGAGTCGGATAAAATCTCCGCGCCCTAGCGGCTGAACGTTTCCTGGCTTCAGCCAAGTGTTTATATCGATTTCGAGTTGAAAAATCTCCCTAACGTCACCGCCAGTATCACTCCCCGTCCCGCCAGTGTAACAATTTGCCGGAAGCGTATTACAAGCGAGAATGTTGATATTATAAAGCCCCGCTCCGGTTCCGTCTGTGGAAGGATCGCCGCTTACCATTCCAAAAAAATTTGCGCATCCTGAGTATACAGTTGCGTCGCCATTTTCGCAGAACGCAGAAAAATTTGTATTTGCAAATCCAGGGCTAGGATTTACGTACGTATTGGGAATGATCATCGTCGATACAACGCCATCCACGCCATTTTGAGGCGTTATGCCGCCGCTCGGGAAACCGCCTCCGATCGCGTCTGTGACGAATTGAAGGCGACTGGTAACAGTCGTGGGCCAAGGAAAAGACATTCCAGAGCCTCCTCCGCCGCCAAAAGACGAAAGAATTCCATTTATTTTTGTTTGAAGAGGAAGCTGTGGCGCGCCGCCTCCCGAGCCGTAAGACAATAAACCTCCACCCGAGGCATTTGGGTCCAAGCAAAAATAATGGTAGCCCGTCGCGTTGTTCGTCGGCGCGTCGTACATACACCAATGCTCGAAATTCGGGCCGTTGCCAGACGCCGCGGATGGATAGACGTTCGTCGGGCTGCGCGACGTGATGCCCATCTCGCCAGGATTGATATTGAGGGCGCCGCCGCCAGAGCCACCACCGTCCGTGACGACAGGCTGCGAACTCGTCCCGGAATACGTCGGAACATGCCCAGGCGTCGTGTTGCCGCCCTGGAATACCGAGGCGGCGTGCGCCTGCGAGGCCAGCAGGAGGGCAACGAGCGCTAGCGCTTTGACGGCGAGTTTCACGAGCATGTTCCTCCCGTTCCTGCAGCAGCGGTGATGATACCTCCTTTGATTGTAATGCTGGAAACTACGGTAAGCGGGCCTGTACAAGTCACTCCTCCCGTGCCCCCAGCAAAGAATTTGACGCCGTAGACATTATCGCTAGCGTCAACGAATTTTATCGGGCTCAACGCGGGGCCCACCCACAAGGCTTGCGCATCGTCTATGAGTTCAGCCTGGACCAGCGTGCCAGAAGCGTTTGCAGTGGAGAAGTGCATCGCACCGGGAACTACACCGGGCGAAACTGTTCCGCCGACATTAACAATAATTTTTCCAGCGAGAATCGAATTTGTCCCGTCGTCGGCGATAAACCCAAAAGTACCGATGTTATCGTTGATTTGTACGGCCGCAATGCCGCCGATAGTCGTGGCTCTGGATTTGTAGAAATTTAATCCCGAACTGTTGGCATCAGCGGTAAACTCTCCGATTATGCCGCCAGCGACATAATCATTCGTTGAGACAGATTGAATTTGATAAACCTGCGTAGAGCCATTGAATGTCGGAGCAGAACTTGAGCCACTATAAAGCTTGTTTGCGTACAAATCCCCACTAGCATCGAAAATTTTAGCGGTCCCAGACGACCCGACATAGCCTGATTGCGCATCATCAAGCAGCAACGCTTGGGTTATTGTACCAGAAGCGTTGGCGGTGTAGAAATGCATCGCGCCAGGAACGACGCCTGTCGAAACTGTCCCGCCCACCGTGGCGGTAATTTCTCCGGCGAGTTTCGAGTTTGTCCCGTCATCACCAAGTATCACTATCGCGCATAGGACATCTCCAGACTGCACCGCAGCAATGCCGCCAATCGTGGTAGCTCTGGATTTGTAGCAATCAAACCCTGGGCCGTTCGAGTCGTTCGTAAACTGCGCCATATACAAATCGGCGGCAAAATCTGTTGTCGTTACGGACAATAGCTGTGCATTAGGCGTCGTCCCGTTGATTGTTGGCCGAGTTGGATATCCGAGAATCAACTTTCCCGTGCCGGTAAGCGCAGCGTTCAGGTTCGTCAGTGTGTACGTTGCGCTGGATTGATCGTTGAACGCTATGTTTTTGACCGCCCCAACATTGACCGTGACACCCTCTTGCCATTGAGAATTGTTGGCTCCGATGTTGAGATGCACGCCGCTGGAATCTGGATAGCCGGTTGTGGTTTCTCTTGCCGCGACAAGAATACCATCGCAGTCGCCAGTTCCGCCAGCCAGCCCCGCTGCCCCATAGCGCACTGCGCACGCTACCGCGACACGATTCCATCCCGATATCTCCGCGCCGATTCCGCGACCGGTCGATGTACCGCGATCACCCTCGAGGTAGGCTCCCTCCGCCGTATTGATGCTTGAGCCCGTCACCCAGGCGTGAGAGTTGAGCCCCTGAACGTTCGCCTGCGAAACGGTGGAAGAGCCGCTGACGTAGATATTTACACCGGAAACCGTCTGAACACTGGTAGCCCCGCCGTAGCTCAGCACGTTGAGCGCGGCGTTGCATTCCGTGTCCTGAGCATTTCCATCGCACGCTTGGGTGTAATTTTCGTATCGCGTAATCGAAAAATCCGACCCCGGCGTCGTCTGAGGCGATGCGCTGGAACCGACCGCTATATATCCGGCAAGGGGCGGGCTCGTGTCGAATTGATGCTGCAACGTGCCGAGCACAATCGACAGATAAGTCAAATTCGGCAAGCTGGTTGGAACACCAGCGAACGTGTAGCTGACGCCGTTGATGATCTGGTTGAACGGAAGAACGGCGGCCCCGCCGACCGCGCCATAAGATAGCAGACCCCCGCCAAGCGCGTTGGGGTCGAGGCAAAGATAGTGGTAGCCCCCCGAGTTCGTGATCGGCGCGTCGTAGAAACAGCCGTGCTCGTGGTTGGGCCCGTTGCCGCCATTCGCGACAGGATAGACACCGGTCGGGCTAATCGCGGTGATCCCGATCTCGCTGGGGTTGTAGCCGAGCGCGCCCCCGCCCGAACCGCCGCCGTCGACCACGGAAGGCTGCATATTTCCAGAACTGGAATATTGCGGGATGTGATTCTGAGTCGTCGGGCCGCCCTGAAGTAGGCTCTGCGCAAAAACGGGACTGGCCGCGAGAGCGGCCAGCATGACGATCAGACGGCAGAACAATCGCATGGCTTCGCCTACGGCATGAGAATCACTCGTCGAACGGCGGGTGCAACGGCGCCACCGGCTCGGCCGGTTTCTGCGCAAGCTGTTCGAGGTAGAGCATCGAAAGCTTGTAGCCCGGCGTCAAGAGTTCGACGATCTTCTCGAACTGCGCATCGGTCAGATAGACCGCCTTCGGGGAAGTGTCGGCCGGCGCATCGTGTTGATTGATCCAGTGCGGCATTTCAGTCGTCCTCGTTGGTTTCCGACTCTACCATCATTTTTTCGATCTGAAGCTCCACGCGGCAATTGCCGGCTTCCTTGTGGACGCTCATGACAGTCGCGAAGGCGCGAATGTCGACATAATCGCCCTCGTCGATGTCCGTGTCGAGGCCGAGTTTTTTGAGTTCGTCGTCGCACAGACAGATGCGCAAGCCTGGCGGATAGCGGAAGCGATCTGGCATCTCGATCGGCATCGGATGGTCGAGCTGGCGCTCGTCCTCCATTTCCATGTCGATCAACTTGGCGGCCATCGGTCACATCCCCGGCGCTGGCGCGGCGGCTGGGGGCGCGCCGCCCGGAGCCGGGGCCGGAGCGCCACCGGGCGGCATCGCGCCTGCCTGCGGGCCTGCGGCCATCTCCTGCTCCTGCTGCTGCGCCATGTCCGACATCTCCTTTTGGTGACGAGCGAACATCTGGTCGTGCTCGGACTTGTGGTTGCCGTGCATGTCGCGCCGCTCGGTACGGTGGCGCTCGTGGACTTTCTTGCGCTCCTCGGCGTGCTTCTCGTGCATGGGCATCATCGAGCCGCCGCCTTCGCCGCCCTCTTCCTTCGGCTCGGGCTTCTTTTCCGGCTCGCGCTTTTCCTCCTTGCCGCCCTTCTTGGCGTAAAGGTCGGAGCCCTTCTTTTCCGGCTTCTTCTCTTCCTTGTCGGCCACGGCGTCAGTCCTTCTTGTAGAGGTTGTGGCGGCCCTTGCTCTTGTGGCCCGCGCCCATGAGCGCCAACCCGAGCCGCGCCTGCTTGCCGGTCAAACCGCTGTCGCCCTTGTGTTCTTCAGCGAATTCTTTCGTGCTCTCGCCCGCAGCCTCGGCCTTGCGACGAAACTGCCCATGGGCGTTCTCAGTCGCTTTGGCGATCCACCGCTTCGGCTTCTTGCCTTCAGCCATCGTTCCGGTCCTGCTCGCGGCGTCGACCAAAGTCGGCGAGGGCATCATTTCTTCTCGCGATAGAGCGATTTGCTTTTGCGCTCCGGCAGCTTGCCGCCCGGATCGGCGTTGGCAAACTCCTTGCCAACGGACTGAGGAACGCCATCGGCGCCCCCCTTTTTCTTCGCGGCATAGAACATGAGCCGCCGCTGCGCCTCGCTGACGGCAGGCATTACGTCGTTCTAACCCACGCCGCTTGCGCGCCGAAATACAGCCAGCAATACCGCGTGTTGGCCGTAAGCGCGGTCGGCGTGGCCAAGCCATAAGTGCCGGCGGTGAGGGTCTGCCCGGTGTTGGCGCTGATCGTGATGGCGGTTTGCGTCTGGCTGTCCTCGACGCAAAACCTCTGGCCGTCGGACGGCGAGGCCATCATCGTGAGCGTGCCCGTCGCCAGCGTGCCGGCCGGGTTGAGATAAAGCACTGCAACGGAATTCGGGACGGTGATGGTGAACGCCGTCAGCGGAATCTGATACGAATATTGGTCCACCCCAGATATAGCGCCGGGATAGGCAAAAACGCTTTGCGCGCTTCCAGCCCCATGCGGGATGACCTGAACGAGATCGTTCTGATTCAGAACGGTATCGATAGACTGAGCATCCGCCGCGCTTACCGCAAAAATGGCGGCAATCCCGGCCAAGAGCCCCGAAAGCAGCTTCTTCATGATTGTCTCCTCAGCCGATGACGATCCAGTTGTAGGTGCTGTTGTCGCCGGCCCCGGCGGCGACGGTTCCCGTGTTGTTGACGATATTGATCGCGGTCAGATATGGAGCGGCCGAGATCGTGCCGCTCGCCGTCTTCAGCGTAAAGATGATGCTGGACTGGCCGCCAAAATTGATGCCGCTGATCGACCCTGCGCCAGAAGCAAGCGTAACCGTGCCCCCGCCTGACCTGACTTGGGCGGCATAGGGGACGTTGTCGCCATCATAGCGGAAAGCGCCCTGCGTCTGTACGGGAGATACATCGGTTACGCCAGTTGTCGGATAGCCTGCCATTCGTCACCCGCTGGTTAGAGGCCCGATCGCCAGCGACTCGTTCGCGCCGCCGGTCTGCGAAATCCTGTAATTGATCGTGCCGCTCGTATAGGCGATGCAGTTTGCGCGGTACACACCCCATTTTTCGGGCTCACCGAACGCCATGCTGATAGGCGTGCCGGCATTGTATTGCGCCAATGTGCCGCCGCCGCCCTGATTGCAGACGACAAACGTCCGACCGCCATCGAAAGACCGCTCGATCTGGACCGTCCCAGAAAACGTCACGGACGCGCCGGTGAACACCGCGCTGGCGTCGGCGCCGGTCGTAATTGCGTTCGAGGTCAATTGAAAGCGCAGCGGCCTCGGCTGGCTGTCTGGGGGAATCGTTGTCGGTGCGGCGCTCAACAGGAGAATGCCGGGGCGTCCTGGGCTCGTCGCCGTTGCCGCAATATCGGTCTGAATGATCGCATTGACCGTCGTATTGGCGGGGAAAACAAGTTGTTCGGCGGTCGACGGGACCGTGACCGTCGCACCGAGCAATTGGCTGACATTCGACCCGGGCGGAAGTTGAATCGTATCCTGCCCGGAAACGGTGACAAACCCAGACGCCATATAGGTGTAGGCGGGGAGCGCGAGCGTTCCCGACGTTCCTGCAAACGTCTTCCAAGTCGTCCCGGCGGGGACGTTGACGGAATTGATCGCGCCGCCGGCGGCCATTCCGGTTCCAGAAGACACGCTGGCGCTCGACGACCCGTTGGTCGTGGTGAAAGCGATGTTGGTAATCGATGCGTAGATGAGCCAGTTCATCGGCCCACGAAAGGCGAAGGAATCACCCGGCCCGACCGCCGTCAGCGTCCCGGACACAACCGCGCTGGCCTGATCCGTCAAGTTCGGAAGGCCAGAGGCATTTACGCCCGGTGCGGCGGGGATGCCCATCGATCAGGCGAACCCCGCGCTATGTCGTTGCGCCGGCGCGTGCGCCGTGCCGAGGATGCGAACCGTTTTGGCGTTCGGGTCGGTGTTGTCGAAAATTTCCAGGCCGTTGGCGGCGTTGGTTTCCAAACCCGCGATTTCGGCAACGGCGCGGCGTTGCGGAGCAATGCCTTCCACGAGCAGACCGTTGTTCGTCAGCCAAGCCGTGCGGCGCGCCGTCCATTTGGTGTTGTTGATGTCGTTGCCGATGAAAGCCAGGAATGCCTCTTTGATTTCCTTCGCAAATTCGTTCAGAGGCTCCATCGGAATGTTTGGTGGTCCGCACCATACAAATTCCCTCGGGACCGCGCGCTTGGTCGCCGGATCAGTGCGGTAAGGGTCGATTATCATGTCGTTGAAAATACACTTCGACCGTGTTTTCCATCGCGGTCGGCGCGGATCGGTCGGTTCGAGAGCCTGCGCCTCGAGGATCAACTCGTGCATCCGATCTTCGGCCGCCTTGCGCTGCGCAATGACTTTCGGGTCGAGCGGCTTGCTGCGCGGGTCGCCCTGATGCGTCAGTTCGGAAATCGACAGGGCCAAGCGGTCGGCAATCTCGGCCATACCGCCGCCGACGCCCTGCGAAGGCGCGGATGCCATTTGTGCGACGGCCAGCGCCGCGCCTTTGGCTGCGGCGTCGACCAAAGCTGCCTCGAAGGCTTCCTTGGTCATTTCGAACGACGGCGCGGCCGCTTCGGCTTTCGGTCGGATTGGCTCACCCATTTGTCAGTCCTCAAGCAACGCTGAAGTTGCGGGCCGCTTGCGCCAAAGCCCAATCGTCGCGAGCAATGACGGGATAGGCGAAGGCAATCGTGCCGGCGGTAAAGTTCGTCGCCGACGGGACGACGAAGTTCAGGCGGAAGAAGCGTGGCAGTGTCTTGGCGGGGAAGGCCGGAGGCCAATCGAAACGCGCGATCACGGCGGCAGCCGTCAGGTTCGCGGCGGCAATCGTACCCGTCTCGACGAGCGTGATCCAAGTTCCAGGCAGATATCCGCCCGACGCCCCGGTGTCGACGGCGCCCTGAAACTGCACGTTGAGCGTCGCCGAGTTCGATGTCGTGAACGCCGTGCCAACGGTGCATTGCAACTGCGTCTTCTGGTCGTCGATGCCGGGATCGACACCGAATAGCGTGCGCGTGCCAATGATGTTTGGCGGCGCTACGCCGACACCCGCGCCGGTCATGTCGAGGACGTTGGACGCCGCCGACACGCCCGCGCCGAGCACGAGCGAAAGAGGAGAGCCAACCGGAACGAAGGCAAGAAGTGCATCGAGAAACATTTGGGTCTCCTTGCGTTCGGATCAGGTCAGCGCGGATTCGGTGTTCGTGAGCTGATCCGAGATCATCATCGGAATCATGCCCCTCCACTTGAACACGGGCACGCCCGCATAATCGCCGGGCGCCATCAAGACGTTGCGGTTGCGCATCGCTTGAATCTGCCCCCAATGCGCGAGAGTTCGGTTCCAGAAGATGATCGTTCGGATGCCGGGGTCGCCCTCGGGATCGTCGGTCTCGGTGATGCCCGAAGTGTCCTGCGACAGTTGCGGGAAGAAGAACTGCAACTCGTCGATCGAAGCGAAGATGTCGAGCGCGTTCGGCCCGGCAAGGCCCGCCGTCGTGGTGTCGATGTTGCAAATGCGCGCGCCGTAGCGCCAATCCCTCGGCACGATGCCGAGTTGGGCGCGGAACCATCCGGTATATGCCTCGTACTGGTTGCCCAGCGAATCGTAGGCGGCGCGAAGGTCGGACTTGTCTTCGAAGTCCAAGCCAGCACCGGAGGCGCCCTCGGGATAGATGCCGTGGATCGTGTTCGGGCCGAGGCCGAGCATCCAAAGCGAACAGTTCGATGTTCCGGTGCCGCCGCCGTTGAGCACGTTCGCGGCGTTCTGCGCGTTGGCGGTGTTGATCGTGTTGTAGAAGGTCGAAAGGCCCTGGAAGCTCGCCGGCACCGTAGCGGTGTTGCCGTAGAAGCACGTCTGCTCGATCGTTTGACCCATGCCCTCGAGGAACGCCACGTCTTCGGAGCGGCGGAATTTCTCGACACTGCCGGTATGCTCGGCGAGCGCGCGATCGACGACGCTGTAGTCCTCCAGCATGCCCATCGTGACGCGGGCCTTGTTGGTGGTCGACTTGGCCGACGCGACGCCCTGGTTGTACTGACGCCAGGAACCGGCCGGGATCGAGTCGCGGAACACGACCATGTGCGTGACGCGCTCGTTCGCCTTGACGAAAGGCAGATTCCTGAACAGCGAGAGCTTCTGCGAAAGAAGCTCCGCGACTCGCGGAATGTTGCCCTCGCGATCCATGCGGCTGGCAACGTCGACGATGGTTGGAAATTGGCCTGTCGGGATGGCAGCCTCCTATTGCTCAGTCATTGGCGCGAGGCCGGTTGCTTGTAGAGGGAGTTGCTCGGCGCTTTCCCGTTGGGAACGGGCTTGGGGTTCGGCGGCGGCAGTTTTGGTTCGTCCAGCTTGGCGGCGACGTTGTGGAGCAAGCGCAACAGCGCGGGATGATCGCCGCCGCCGGTGTAGCGGCAGAAATCGTCGAACTCGGCCAATTCCTTTTCCCAGCGCGGCGAGCCGACCGGGGCGCTCGAGACGTTCTCGTCGCGAATGCGAGCAACGGCCTTCATCGCCGTCATGTGGCCGGACCCGCCGAGTTCTGGATCGGACATGACGCCGTTGCGCCAGGTCTTGCGGGTTTCGGTGAACGTATCGATCTGGTTGCGCTCTACATCGGCTCTGTAGGCGGTCGCTGCATCGTTGAAATAACCGACGGCCTTTTGCGCCTGTTCGGGCGTCATTTTCATTTCGCGCGCGAATTCGGTGAAGGCAGCGACTTTTTCGGCCTGGGGAACGATGCCTTCGGCGAACTTGAAGTCGTAGTTGACCGGGGCCTCGACGACGGGCTCGACGGGCTTCTCGGTCGGCTCTGGGGTTTTGTCTGCGGGTTTCGCCGCCTCGACGGGCTTCTCGGCGGCCTTTTCAACAGGCTTGGGGTCGGCAGGCTTGTCGGCCGGCTTCGGCGCGTCGCGCTTGATGCTTTCGAGCAGCGTCGGCTCGGCGTGCGCGGTCGGCGCGGCAGGTTCGGAGGCCGGAGCGGGCGCGGCCTCGACCACGGGCGGCGGCGCAGGGGCCGGCGAAGCGTCCGCGACGGGCGCGGGCGAACCGATGATTTCAAGGCCCTCGTCGGCCATCAAGCGCCCTCTTTCTTGCGAAGGGGATTGGCGTCGGCGTAGCGCGGATCGTGCTCGGTTTTCATGAGGTAAAGGCCCTCGTGGTCGATGATGTCGAGGGTGTCGTGAAACCGCTGCGCAAGCGCCTGTTCGCCGGCCGCGAACCATGTCGCTTCGGTCTGCGGGAAGCCGTTCGGGCCGCAAGAAAATCGGGTTTCGGTCCAATGACCGGCGCGAAGGATGCCCCACACTTCCCGGCGCCCGACCTCGGTAGCGAGCACGCCACGCCAAAACTGCGCGCCCTCGCGCTTTTGCCGCGCGATGCGCTTTTCCTTGCGTTCACGATGGCGGCGATCGGCGACGTTGTCTGGCTCGGCTTCCGAGGGTTCCTCGACCGGTTCGTCGTAAGGGGGATCGACGTCGAGATCGTCGTCATTCACTGAAGCCTCACGCCTTCGGGAATGATGATGCCGCCACGCGAATAGCCGGAATGGCTGACGTTGCGCTGTTCTGGCGGCATGTAGGGCAGGATCATTCCCTTGACCCCGGTTCGGCGCGTGCGCAGTTCTTCGACCTTGTCGAGCAGCGAGCGCAGATGCTTGGCGAGTTCGACGAAGTTCTGATTCATTTCGCCCATGGCCAGGGCAACCGTCTCGCCGTCGATCTTGTAGCCGCGCAGCCAGCCGCCAGCCTTGTCGTGGCACTCGCGCATCAAGAGGCCGATCGGCAGCCAGCGGGTGTCTTCACGATGCGCGGATGCCTGCTGGCAACAGCCCTCGATCAGTTCGAGTTCGTCCCTCAGATCTTCGTAGGGCTGACCTTTTCGGGAATAGACCGCGAGTTCGTCGCAATGCTGCGCCGCAAGCCGAAGATTTTCGGCCATCCGATCGAAGATTTCGATCTCGGTGAGATTGCTCATGCCGTTGACGACTGCGACGGCGTGTTGAATTCGACAATTGGCCGTTGAAATCAATTCGCGCGTCGCGTATCATTGCGCATCATCACAGAAGGTCGATAATGGCGAACGATGACCTCTTGGGGCGGAAGGCAGCCGCCAGGTATTTACAAAAAAAGGGATGCAAAACGTCCCCAGGGACGCTCGCTAGCCTCGCCATCAATGACAACGAGGGGAAAGGCCCCCCGTTCATTCGGTATCGGCTCAACCGGCGCAATTACGTCAGCTACCGGCTGGAAGACCTCGACGCCTGGGCGGCGAAGAAACTGCGGAGGGTGGAATGAGCAAAACTGCCCCCATGATTGAGCGTGTCGCCAAAACGATTTTCGCCTGCGAAGACCTGGACGGATTCTCTTGGGAAACGACGCCGAAAGGTGATTACCGGAAATTAGCGCGGAGAATTATCGAGACAATGCATGACCCGACAGAGGCAATGATCGACACGGGCAAACACGTCTTGATGAACTCAACGTCCGAAGATTTGCGGGCCGCGTGGCGAGCGATGATAGAGGAAGCCCTGAAATGAGCGAGATGGTCGAGAGAGTCGCAAAAGCGGTCGCAGAATCAATTCACCCAGGCAGTAATTGGCCTTGGTCCGATTACTTTTCAGACACACGCCTGACTGCGGAAGACCTTCGTGACATTGCCAGCGCCGCCATCGCAGCGATGCGCGAGCCAACGGATGAAATGTGTCTTGCTGTCACCGAAGCGGTTTGCGCTCAGCCGGGAAAATTATTCCGGTCAAAAGATGTCTGGCAGGCAATGATCGACGAGGCGCTCAAGTGATCTGCGAGCGCGAGAAGCGGCGGCGCATCCGGCGCGCTTTGGACGGAGCCAAGCGGCGGGTTCGCAGGAAGGAATTCGAGGCGCTCGTTGAGCAAAACCGGCGGTTTATCGAAGGTTTGAACCAACGACTCCGCTCGACGATCTTGGAAGGAGAAATTTGGAATGGGCGAAGCGCATCGCCGTTAAGCGGCAACGGAGTTTGAAATGAGCCAACTGATCGGGGCGAAGTCGTGCCGCTCGTGCGAGCACCGCGTCAAACTGAAGGAAATCCCCGGCAAAATGTTCTGCCGACGGTTTCCCCCGCAGGTCTACGGCGGCGTCGTGCCGGATGCGACGGGGCGACCAGCGCTGCTTTGGGGCGCGACTTACCCGGAGATCAATCCAGATTTGCCATGCGGCGAGTACCATCGCAACGACGCGCACGCGGGCGAGGAAATGGCAGAGGCGGCGAAAGCGGCGGTGCGGATGTGAGTTGGATCGACAGCACGGCGATGCAAATCGTTTGCGCAAAATGCGGCGGCGGCAACTTGATCGGGCATCGCGGTTACGACACGTTGCAAGGCAAAATCTTCTTGATATACTGCTTCGATTGCCAACCTGAAAAAGCATCCGACTTGGAATATAAACAATCTCCGGAATATCAAAAAAAAGTAATGGAAATATTTAGGAAAACGAAATGACCACGCTCCTCTCCCGCCGCTCATTGGCAGAAGCCAGAAAGCACGACGCCATGCAAAAATTGATCTGGCCGCCACATTTTATAAAAGAAGGCGACGCCGAACCGCGTATGCACCAGTTTTTCTCGGACAAAGAAGTGATGGCAACCCTAAGAAAAAAACGAAAGAGATAAGCGTGGAATGGACGCATTGTCCGACGAGATCAATAAGAAGCGCGCTGAACTTTCGTCTCTTAAGGAGAGGGAAGCGGCTGTGGAATCCGAGTTGAGGGTGCTGGAGCGCGCCGATGCGTTGCGACCCTTGGCCATCCGCCTCGCTTCGCCAGCTATTTCCGATGAGCATAAATTCAAGAACCTTCCGCAGCGCCGAGGCAAACCCGTGGGGTCAATATCTATAAAATGGCGGACAGCGCTCGCCAATGTGTATGGTTCCAGGTTTAATCTCCATATGCTGATACAGGCAGCAATCTCGGTTGGTATATCCGCTAACGCTACCAGCGCCAGCGAACGCCTGCGATATTTTCAGCAGCACAACATCGTATCTGTAGCTAGTGACCCTTACGGCTATCAAGTCACCGAAGAAGCCTACAACCGTTTTGATCTTGCCAAAATGGTTGAGACCCCAAGGGTGTAGACAATGACCATTGAACTCCCGCGCCGCCAGTTCCTCCGCGTTCTCACCGGGCTAATCGCCGCGCCGGCCGTCATCAAGGCCGACGCACTGATGAGAATCGTGGCGCCAAAACCGTTGTTGACGTTCGACGCGCTCGGATATCAATACGAAAGATACGTGACTTGGTTCCGCATTATGCCTCCGGTTCCAGAAAATTGCCCGTTGGTGATGCGAATCACCGATATCGACACAAGCGGCTACACGGGCGACGGCGACATTTTCAAATTATTGACTGCCTCCGCCCATGAGCGCGCCGAGGGCAGTGTTGCCGCCGGGAATCTTTAGCCGATAGTCGTCAATGGCCTTTTGATGAGATACTTTGTGCTTACACACGCGCCAGTAGATTGTCCTTTCAGGAATTCCTAAGAGAGCGCACGCGTCTCTTACGCTCATTTTTGCACCATCAACGTCTACGATCCTTGTGTTTCGACAGTTTTTCATCTGCTGGGTGCGTGTAGCCCAAACACAATTACCAATCTCGTAACCCTTATTATTATCAACTCGCTCCAATTCCAATTCTTTACTAGGCTTTTTCCCCATATCGTTAAAGAAATTCTCAAATGACGATTTCCATCTATCGCAAACCTCGATACCGCGAGCGCCGTAATGTTTATACACTTGTGATTTAGGGTTGCAGCACCTTTGAATCATACTTGCCCAAGAATTATATTCAGATGTTCTTAATTGTCTTGATGATTGACCATGAGTGGTTATCGCCGACGTTGTTCCTTCTACTTTTTTACATCCGCATGATTTTACAAACAATTTTTCTATATGATCAACCCTTATCAATTTTTCACGACCACACACGCATCTAGTTAAATAATGAAGCCTCCCGTTAAATCTCCAGGGGTCGGCTAAAATCTCTAAGTAACCGCTTTTCGCGCCTATGGGTAACATGTCAATCTCCGCCAAGACGCGGATAATTTCATGTTATTTGTTTATTGTCAACGATTATTGGCCTTGGCCTTGTCCAGTAATGGCGGACAAAGCGCTCCCTGGCGCCAATGACGTATCGGCAAGGGTCTTCGCGGCATCGACGCCGGCCATCGCGGCTTGCGGGGCCGCAGCCGCGTGCATCGCCTGAGTCCTGATCGCGTCGTGCTGCTGGACTTCTCCGTCGCTGAAAAACAGGTCGGGCGGAAATTCATTGATGTCGGCGTAATGTCTATAAGCTTTGTCGAGATTCAAAGTCCTGAGCGGATCTGGGAGGCCACCCGCTTTTGCCGCGCTCGAAAGCACGCCACCGGTCTGAAACACATCCTTCATCGAGACTGACTGCGAGGCGCGCTGCGCCAGCCGCAGGATCGACGTGAAGTTGATCTTGAGCGGCACGCCCGACAGCGAGGCCGGCGGCGGCGAGAACATCCGGCGGCGCACGCCGATCGCGAACGTGCGCTGAATGATGTCGCTCAGCGCCTTTTCATTCAGGGTGATGACCGGCCCGAGTTCCTGCAAGCGCTCGAGGTCGCGCTTCGATAGTTCGAGTTCGTTGCGCGGCTGGACGCCCTCCATTTTGGAGATCGCCATGAATAGGTCGACGTACAGGCATTTTTCGATGCGCGCGTTGACCTGGGCGATGTCGGCGGTGATGGCGGGCAGCCATTGCGGGTTCGGTTCGAACAGCGGCCAGAAGCCCTTCTTGTTACCGGACGTGTCGATATAGGTGACGTTGCCTTCGATGATCGAGGCGGGTTCATTCTTCAGCGCCGGGTCGGCGCCCATCGGCGGGCGGACGCCCTTGCCGATGAATTCGGCCTTGCGCATCGTTTCTAGCTGCACCTGCTTGTTGTCGCCGAGGCAGTCTTCGCACGGCCCATGCCCATAGGGGTCATTCGATACCTGCGACCACATGAACACGGCTTGCGGCTTTTCCTTGAAGCCGCGCACGCTCAGTGGCTTCATCGTCTTCTGACCGCGCAGCCAGTAGACCTCGCGCCAAGGGAAACTCGACGGGACCATGCGCAAGCCACCGTCCTGCGTCTTGGGGTCCGAGATTTCGTAGTTCGGCTCAATCGCGTGGCCGATCTTCGTTTCCTGCTGGGATGCGCTGCCGCCCTCGCGCCATGCATTGACGACGCTCTCGGGACAGTTCTCGATCTTGAAACCGTCGACGATCTGGACGGTATTGTACGTGAACTCGCGATAAAATCGGTTGTTTTCGAGGTTGGCGCCCACGTCGAGAAAATACTCGCCCGCGCACGGCAGATAGAAGCGAGCGCCGGTTTCCTCGTCCTCATAGGTCAAAACTGGCGCGGTGCCGAAAACGATCTCATCTTTGAACGCCTGTGCCATGATCGTATAGAAATTCGATCCGGCAAACATCGTGTAGAGGCGTTCGGTCGTGTCGGTCAGCCATGCTTGCGCATCGGCGTCCGCCTTGATCCACGGCAACGCGATCGCCAGTTTGAACCACGGGCGCGACGGCGATGTCAGGCCGGTCCACATGCCTCCGGCGCACGTTCGCACCGCCTGAAGGCCGGTCGAATCCTTGATCTGGTCATTGACCGGCAAACCGCGATCGTAGCGGTTCGGCGTGATGAACCACTTGTGGCGGCGAGGCATGAAGAAGCGCGCGAGTTGCTCCCAGAAAGCCCACCAGGTCCAACGCCAGCCGTACATCGACTGCATCGTGCGTTCGAAATGGCTGTAGTATGAGTCCCACGCGGGCGTCGACTTGGAGTCCGGCTTGCGTGTGACGGGCTGTGCCGCCAGCAGCGACACGCTCATATCGTCGAGCGGGCCATGGTCGAAGCTGGACGGGGACTCGTGCTTCATGGCAGCGACCGCCTCATTCCGAGAGCGCGAAGTTGCCGCCGAGGAGTCGGCGGCTGTCCCTTGCGCTCAGCAATTGCCGCTTTTGTCCAGCGACGGACGCGACCCTTGCGTTCCATGCGCATGAGAAACCTGCGGTCTTCTTCAATTCTAAACGCCTCGACCGTGGTAAAAAATAGGTTTGAAGGAAAGCTTGCGGGTTCCGAATATAACGTCCAAATCATTGCCCACTCCCCAAAAATTCCTTAGCCACCGTCGGCGTGGCGGCCCCGCGCGAGGACGACGCGATCGTCCCGCCAAAACCAAGTCCGTTCGCCGATGCGGCGGCGGCGCGCGCCGCGGCGGCGCTGTCTTGCACATTGGCGTTTGCCAACGTCGGAGGGGCGGGCGGAGGCGGCGGAGGGGCGGGCGCTTTCGGTGGGTTCAGAAAGGACATGGGCTCACCACATTTGGTCGGACGGCATTCGTTGCGGCAGGTCTAGGGCACTGAACGGATCATATTCAACGAGGATGCGGCCATTCCGGCGCGTTGGCGGGGCCAAAGTGACTGGCTCGGCAAAGGTAAGCATGGCAGCATCGAAGTCATCTGGCGAGTAGCCGATCTTGGCTTTGATCAAATCCTTCGGTTCCAGCGCCATTTTGTCGCCCTGAAACGAGTACGTGCTTTCAACAAGGGCACGCAACAACCGATGATTTTCTCCGGGAAGCGCCCCCCCTTTTTTGATCCACTGGACGAAGTTCCACGCCATCTCAGTACGTTTATTGACAAATTTCAAGGGATCAGAAGCGCGGGCATTGAACGGAATTCCTATCGGCGCCCGACCCAAAACACGCAATTGATCTTCCCAACCGGTCGCCCACCCACCTGACGCATCAAGAAAAGCAGCGTTGGCGTCCCATGAACCCCAAACACGATTTACCCACGAAGCGCCCTCTATGCTGTCAATGCCCCGGCGATTTTCGAACGGGAACATTTGAATGCCTTGCCGCCTCGCAATAGAGCATGAATCGTCGCCGAAGCGCGCAATGTCTACGCCCATGATTTTCGCGGTGCGCCCGATGTCATGCTCGCGGTAGTAGCGTTTCTGTGCGGCCTCGACCTCGTCCTGGCCAATCAGCGCATCGATCGACGACGACGGAAACTCGCCGAAGATGCCGGTCTTCACCCAGTTGTTGTCGCGGCCGTATTGGCGGATCTGCTCGCGCGCGTATTCGATCGGGATGCGTGGCGATCTCTTGGGGTTGTCGGGATCGCCGGTGATGTTGATGACGTGCCAGATGTCGCGGTTGCGGTCGGCACGGTAGAGCGGCCCAGTGAGCTGCGTCGGATTGCCGGCTTGGACGATGTGACATTCGAGCGTGCCAGCGAACGCGGCCTCGGCGGAGTTCATGACGGCGTCGGTCATACCACCGGATTCGTCGATCAGAAAAAGGACGTAGTCGGCGTGGAAGCCCGCCAGAGCGTTGGCCTGTTCTTCGGTCGAAGCTGATTTCGGCCACGATTTCGCCGACATGAACCATGTTGCAGGGGATTCATTGTGAAAAATGCGCGTTTTGGTCCAAGTAAACATCTGGCTCAAAAGCGGCGACTTCTCACGCCATTTCGCCATTTCCTTCCACAAACCGTCGGAAAGGTTCTGAACTGTGATCGAAATGGCGCCTATGTTGCAATTAGGCCGAGTTATCAGGTAATTCCAGCCAATCCACGCAAGAGTGCTGGTTTTCCCGGGACCCTTCGCGGCAACAAAAGCCAATTTCGGGCACTTCGGGAAGCTTTCGAGTGCTTCCATCTGCCATTCGTCGGGGACGACGTGGAAAAGATCGCGCACCATAATTTCGGGATGCTCGCGCCATTCCTTGATTTTAGGGAGCAGTTTCCGCTGCTCGGCCGAGGTCATGCCCTTGCGCTCCGCCTATGGGTCTGAAGCGCTTACCATTTACGGAATTGGCTTGCAAGTTGGTGCCGACGGGAGGACTCGAACCTCCGGACTCCGGTTTACAAAACCGTTGCTGTACCAGTACAGCTACGTCGGCAAATTTGTGGTCAGGGCGAGAGGAATCGAACCTCCAACCTACGGCTTCCAAGGCCGCCACTCTACCAGATTGAGCTACGCCCTGAATAGATGCTCCGCCGGAATTCAATGCGTGACGAGCGGCCTGTCGCCATCGTCGGCAACCAACGGCTGACTCTTCGACGCCTCGATCGCCATTTCGACGAATCCCCTCGTTGCCGCGAGCGATACAGGAAGCCAGTCCTGGCAGCGGAACGACGCGACGGCGATGGCCTTCCTGTTCTTGTCGAGCATGAAAAACTTCATCTGCTGACAACCACAGGTGCAACCGAGCAACGCGTAACTTTCGGCCTCGACCATCGAAGTGATATCAAAATCGAGTTGCATCAAGGTCTTAATTGTCATCGCCATCCTCCTTCGCCAGGCCATCGCGCCATCTGAGCGCCAGATCAGTCCATGCTTTTTCGTTACGCTGCTGGAAGTGCGCCTTGAGCATCCATCCGGCGAGGAACGAACCGGCGATAAGGATGGCCGCGAGTAGGAACATCGCACAGACCCTCGGATTGGAGGATACGATAGACCGTGATGCGGGAAATGCCGATGTCTCTGGCTATTTCGATCACCGACCGGCCGTCCGCGTGCATCTCTATCACTCTTTCGCGCTTTTCCATCGAAGTTGGCTTGCGGCCGCGATATTTTCCCTCGATCTGAGCCTTGACGATGCCCTCGCGCTGGCGCTCGAGCATGATTTCTCGCTCAAACTGCGCAAATGACGCTAACATCGATAACATCAGCCGCCCGGTGGCCGATTTCGTGTCGACGACATCACCACCGAGGTTCAAAATTCTCAGCGCAATGCCTCGGCCGTTCAAATCCTCTACAATTTGCAGCAAGCCGACGATCGAACGGGCCAAACGATCCATTTTGGTCACAACGAGGGTGTCACCGGGCTTCAAATCGGCCATGGCGGCGTCGAACTCGGGGCGCTCGCCGACGGAACTGACTTGCTCGTTATAGATCACGTCGCAGCCGATTGCCGTCAAATCGCGAATTTGGGCTTCGAGGCCGGCGTCTTGGAGACACGTACTCGTTCTTGCGTATCCCAAAAGTCTCATCGCCTCTCTCCCCTATTTGTCTGGGCCATACCAAAGAATTGTCTCGGTCGGGCCTTCAATCGGAACTTCGGCACAAGTCAATTTGCCTTCATATTCCATTGGGAGCCCATAGTAATCAAATTCGGTCGTTTCGATAAACTTGATCGCTTCCTCTGCCGTAGGCGCGCGAATAACCCAGTCTGTTGTTTTTCCCCAACGGGTGCCTGTTTCTTCTGGCCAGTTAACTTTGAAAAATGGCATGGCGGTTCCTCCCTATCGAATCCACTCCGACGCTGGAACATGGCGGATAGTGTCTTCTTCGATTCTCACGATGCCAGTCCCGTAGATCATCATATCGATAGATGCCTTACGAGATTCGCGAGCTACGACCCGCATCATCTGGTAATACCATCTCCAGACCGAGCGCCCGAGAGATCGCGGAAAGTCCGTGATGACGATGGCTGGCTGTTGGCGGTTCATCGCCCCTCTCCCTTCTTTTTCGCTACGCCTCGGAACCCGCGCAGACCGCGATAGATCGTCGAGCGTCCGACACCGAGCGCGAGCGCGACCTGGCGGTAGTTGCCACCGAGTTCTTCGACGGCCAGCCGCGCGTGCTCCTCGATGATTTCGGTCTGCGTGCGCAGAGTTCCATCGGGCCGGTAGCGGTCTATGGTCTGGATTGGCGACATGGTGCTTTATGGGACAATCGAACAGGCATGTCAATCAAAAATTGGGGCGTCTCGCATTCCATGAGTAATTTCCGACCCTATGCGAATTTCACCGCAGCGCGTCAACTCTTCGCGTTCTCAATCCCAGAGAGGCGACAATGAGCAAAACGGCGAAAGTCATGGAAATCGAGCGCGAGCTGGTCAACGCGCTGCAAGACAGCCCCTACCACAAGTTGCTCGTCATGCAGATGGCGGCGATTGCGCGAACGGCTATCCAAGACGCAAAAGCGAGTTGGAAGCGGCATGACAAAACGCCGAGCCACGAACGGATACCGGATATGTTCGTTCGTGGCTGAGGGTTCCGAGCGGCCCGGCGAAGCTATCTCGGAGGACTGGCCGGTCTACGGGAAACGCAACGTCGCGTCCGCTCGGAAACCCAAAAATTCCACAACTCGCGGATTTGCGCAAGGGTCAAAACGTGCTCAAAAATGGGTTGTCGGCGCTATCGCGCAGCGTGCGCCAGTCCACGTTGTCCTCGAACGCGCCAATGATGTTATGAGCGCGAACGTAGCCGCCTTGAGCTGCGATGGCTGCCTTGTCAGTCGTCACCTGAATCCAAGGCGTACCGTACCCAACCCGTTCAGGGTCTATTCTGACAAGGTCCGTGAATGCCTCGAAATGGTTTCCTTTGTCGTCGGAACCAACGATTGAGTCGCCCAAATCAACGATTGTGACCATCATGGCATTGCCACTATGATCCCGTCCACGCCACACCTTGATGGGCGCAGGCTCGTAAGCGGGGGGCGTCACGGGCTCATCGACGGCCTTTTGCGCCATCGTCGCGGCGATCTTCTCGACCGAGCGCGCAATCCGCCCCACGTCGCGATGAAACCGGACCACACCGTCCGCTTGTTCGCGCGTTTCCCGCATAGAACGGGATATTCGCGCTCTCCAATCCGAAATGTCGTCCGCGCTTCCGTCCATCACTTGCCTCCTGGCATAGTCGCCTTGTATTTCTCCCGGTACGCGTCGCGCCCGACTTCCAACTGCTGCATCTCCCAGCGCTTCACGGCGGCGATGGCGACCTTCGCTAAATCGACGATCTCTTTCGGCGTCGCATCCCAATTGATGTCGTGCCTAGAAGAAATCTCATCCATCATCGCGTCGGCCACAGCTTCAACCAAATCCATCGCCAACCTCCCCTACTGATGACAGTGCCTCTCGTCCTCGGACCCGAGCCGAAGCAATTCCTTCAGTTCCTCGTCCGAAACCTCCGGCATCCCGCGCTCGCGCAAAAACCGCCGCGTCCAGTCCTCGATAGACTCGAGGTTCAACTCGCCGAGGCGCTTCTGGTCGTCAGGGGTCATTTTATGGGTTTCCCGGAACATAATCAGGGCGATCACGCATCTTCGTCAGCGAGTTTCTTCGCCAACCGATAAACCAAAACAGAAACACCAGCCGCCAACGAATGTCCCGCACCAGCCTCAGCGTGCCAGCGCTCTGAAAACGACAACGGAGCACGGGAAACCTTTACAATGCCAAGCCCTATCAAATGACCCGACTTAGCCTGTTCCAAGGCCACTTCCAGTAGCGCAACAATCTCAAAAATAGTTCCCTGGCGCGCAATCGTCGCCCCCGGAAAATTGGCCAAATTTCCAGATCTTCTTTCCTCACGACACGTTTCGCACGAAATGCCAATAGTCGCTTCATTGACAGCGCACCAAGCACACTTTGGCATCACAATTTCCTCACGCAGCCAAGAAACGAGCGCGCCGAGCAAAAGCTCTACCCCGCGCGCTCGCCGGCTCGCATACGCAAACCCCAGAGCAGTGTCAGTGCCCACAGTCCCATATAGCGACACTGCGTCCCAAAAAGCAACA
>QGNH01000605.1_pt1 | contig 39515 bp, 68 predicted proteins | sample 1735481 | NCBI WGS metagenome assembly QGNH01 (sample SAMN09239004, study PRJNA386568) | Viral metagenome, whole genome shotgun sequencing project. | reverse complement strand
AGAACGGATACTTGCGTCCACGGTTACTCTACGAATGCTCCGAACGTTGCTCCGTTTTATAATCCGTCGAACGAGACTTGTATTGCAGGAAAGACTACGGGAGAGAGCGGTTCCGCTCTGGTATTCCAAGAAGGGCCAACTGACCCGTTGCCGTTCAACCGTCTTGATGCAGGAACTAATCCCGCTGTTTCGAATACCTGTTTCGTTGATCCTGATTTCGGGGCTTACACCTGTTTCGTAACTGACAATACGGCGGCTTATCCGGGAACAAATCCGTCAACGATCTATGGAATGGGATCGGACGGAGCTTACGATGCCTTCGGTCTTGGAACGGTAAATGATGTCATGTTCACCTTCCAGAACAATGGTGGTGTGCCGTTCTTCACCCACATGATTGAATCTCGTTTCTTGGCTCATTCTTGCTCGCCTACGAACAAATGCTTTATCCCATCCAACGTGGCCGGAACAGTAGGTTACAATCCAGCATCGTGCGTTGCGCCTTGTACTGCTACTCAGGTCACCGCCGGAGCCGTAGCTTACGGACGCAATGCGAGTGATGCTCCGAATACTACGTATGAACTAAATCTTCCACAGAATTACAAAGATACTTGGGTAGAAGGATTCAGCGCCGGATTTCCTACGGGAACAGATCATATCAGTCGCGTACTCTACAACGATTTCTCTAGCGATGGTCCTGGTAACGCTCTGCCGTGCTCCGTAGTGCCTTCAGATTATGTCTCTACCTGGAATGGGCAGTTTGCGAACTCCGATGACGGAGCATACACGATTGCTTCTGGCGGCGGTGGAAGTTATCAGACTATCGTGCAACAACCGGGAGCATCTGCCGGTTCAGGATCGACGGTAGTTATCTCAGGAATAGATGTTTTCATTCGTCCGGTTAACAATCAGCCGGCAGGTTCTAGTAACTGGATGTTTCAAGCCTCGGCTGGCACTACGAGCGGTACGGAACCTAATTGGGCTACTGGTTGCGCTACTGCCGGATTAACTTGCCCAGACGGAACCGTGACTTGGACTAACATCGGAAAAGTAGGCGGTCAGGGTCCGGGCTTCGACATCCTGTTTTTCGATCCTAACCGGGGATGCTCACGAATCAATACCCGTTTGCATAAGATGTATCGCGGCCATAATGAAGGCTCGGCATGGCCTGCTTCTGGGACTGCCGATCCATCTGGCAACCTAATAGCGAACGATGCTGTGACCTGTTTCCGCATGGGAGGAACGAACTGCGGAACTGGAGGCACGGTCCAGTTTACCGACATAACTACAATTCACGATTCCTCGACCACCCTCAATGGTCGCTACTCGCTAATGGAACCTACCTCAGCGAATGCCGTATCGAGTCCATCATATTCATGCACATCTGGAAGTGTGCTCTGGACTAACTTCCAGACTTGGCCTAATGCAAAATTCGTAAGCGGCAATTCCTACACTGCTGGAAAGTACGTCACGAGTCCGGTAGATAACAATTACTACGTCCTTGGTGGCACCGGAACGAACACGTACACCACTGACCCATCAGCCGATCCTACGAACTGGACAAAGAAATCTGGAATCTGTTTCGGATACTATGTCGATTGGTACGGTGGGATGATGAATCCTTCGCTTGCTCTTGGCCCAGATTTCGGTTCTGATGGTCACGGCCAACAAGGTCATCTCTACGATTTCCACGGACAGACGTTCTGGACTCACTTGCTGTCTCAGCCGAATTGCAACAACAATACCTCTCCCGGATGTAACGGTGGGACTTCGCCTTCGTGCTCTGTCTCGGTTCCGAACAATAATTACGTAGGCGCCCCGAATCCTGGATGTAAGACTCTGCCTCTTGGCTTGCCTTCGGACTATCACCCTTCATATCGCGGTTCTGGACTGCTCGATTTGCAACCTCTGATTTTCTTCACCACTCAGGTTCCAGCATGGGGTGGAGTGAACATGCAGGGAGTGCAAGGCGGCGGGACTGGAGTAGGCGGCTATTGCTGTTCTGGGTATTTAGAACTTGCCGCTGTAGCTGTAGGCGGAACGCAATTGCTCTATCGCTTTGGACACAATTATTGTTCCGGTTCTAACGGGACATTTTCCGGCGAGAACTGCATCGGCGTAGAGTCACAGAACGGCAAAGAAGGTGCGTTCGGTTCAGACTTCATGAACACGCGCGGTGACACCGCTAGCGGTTCGGCAACGTGCGGATCAGGTGTAGGAGCAGGGGCTGGGCCGTTGCGCGGACAGTATGGGCCTTTGCAGAGTAGGACTATTAGCCTGAATGATACGCTTTACCCCGCAACGAACAATAACAACCACTACAGCATTTACAAGGCTGTTGGTTTCTACTCAGGAACATTCCCGAGCGGTTCTTACATCACGACTGGGACAGGCACGGAAGGTACGAGCATTCCAAACTGGGACACGCTTTGCTCGACTCCGGGAGGCTATTGCACTTCAGATGGCGGAAACAATCCTGCCACGTCGCAGTCCCTTGACGGGAATGTTCTCTGGCTCAATCTCGGCAAGAATTCCTGCAATGTTTCAATCGGTGTGATGGATCTCACGTCTGCCCACCCTCAGCCGTAGAAGGATTAATAGAATGAAACATTTCATCGTAATGCTGCTAACCTCCGTTGCTCTCGCGCAAGCTCCTCCGGTGGTCAACAACGGGTTCGGCTTGCCTCCGAACGGCCCTTGCACTCCGGCTGTGAGCGACTTCGGTATTTGCGTAGACCAGCAAACACAAACTACTCCGCCGATACTAGTCTGGTATGACAATCACGGAAACAAGTCTCCGTTTGGGGGAGCGCCGTTAGCTTCTCCAAACTTCACGGGCAATCCGACTGCTCCTACGCCTGCATTGGGAAACAATACGACTTCCATAGCTACGATGGCGGCTATACAACAGGCGATAGCGTCTATTCCACAGACGGGTGGAGTTAAGGTTGGAACTGTCCTTACTGGAACTTTGACTTGCACAGGCGAGGCAGGCAAAAGCATTCCGTCTGGATTCAGCACGTCATGCACGTTCACGATCACGGGGATGAAATGAAAATCTTTGTAGGGCTGCTCTTACTCATGTCGTCACTGTGTTCCGCGCAAACTCTCAAGTCTGGAGGCGTAGCTCTCGGCGTTCCTGATTACGGAGCCTATGAATTCATCCTCTGGGGAGGTGGGCCTCAGGGAGTTAATAAATGTCCTCCGGTAGAGAATGGTTTCTGCTATCTCACAAACGGAGGATTCTACCTACTCTCGAATGGGCGGACGTTTGAAGGCGAGTTCAACCCTCGAAACGTCACGATCACGATTGACGATTCGTACTGCGAGGAAATCAAGTTTCCGCTGACAGGAGTTCTAACATTGCCCGAACCGCCTACGGAGAAAAAGATTGGTAATGCGCTCTATACGCAGACCGTCTGTAACATTGCAGGCGAGAGCGTGTTCGATAGTGGCGGATCACTCGTCTTATTTATTCCTGGCTTCGTACCTTAAGGAGAAAGAATGCAATGGCATCTCGTATGGTTGTGGACATGGTTCGTAATCGGCATGCTTCTCTACATGTTGAAGCGTGCCTATTATATGGTTACCGGCCCAAATCCGATAGCTAACAACTACGCTCAATTTGTCGAGCGCTGCTGGATACCTCTGCTGGTCCGCGCTGCTATAGACAGTATGATCTTCTGGATGTGCTTCACGCCGCAACTGCTCTCCGGAGGGCTGCAATATCTGGGGTGGGGGAGTTTTGCTGGAGTCGTGGGAGTGATAACTAAGTTCGCTCCATGCGCCTTCCTCTTTGGGCACTCGTCGGATTCTCTGGTAGATATGGCAGTGTCTAAAATCCCGTTCCTAAGCGGTTTCTTGCCACAAATGCCGGGACCACTGCCGACCATTCCTCCGACTGATAAACAAATCGAACGGCAAGTCGAGGTTAACAAAAGCGGTAATTGATGGTTGACGAATCTAAACCTGATCCTTCCCCACCATCGAAGTCTAAGTGGTTCTCGCTTACGATTGAGGAATTGATTCGCATTCTTAAAATCAAGGAAGAGAAGAAGCTAGGAAAGGAAGAGAACGCATAATGTCAGTTTCACATATCGCCGTGATATGGAAGATCGCCGCATGGAGCGCCGCCACTACAGTAGCTGCAGCTACTGCTGTAGTTATGGACCCGACTGTCAAGGTAGCCTATATCGCTGGAGTATTTTTGGTTGTAGCACAAATCCCTGCATACATTCTCGGCTACTTGAATTATCGGGTTGGGCGCACCAATGCACAGGGAAACGAAGTCATTAAGGGTCAGAATGAAACCATTAAAGTCCAGATGGATGGTGTCCAGTCGCGTCTCGAAAACAGGAACACGCAACAGCGAGAAGAACTAACCGACGCCGCCACGCATCTTCACGAAAAGGCTGCCGCGCTGTCCTATGCTGAAGGCCAACGCGAGGGATCGGATCGGGAGCGGGATCGGGAAATTCAGAAATGACCATAGACTACGAAGATTCCTACCCATTGACACTTCTTGCTCTCGTAATCTGGAGAGAAGCTCAGGGAGAAAATTACGCCACGAAGCTAGGTGTTGCTTGCTCAATCAGAAACAGAGTCCAGAATCCGCGTTGGTGGGGACACGACTGGATTGGTGTGATCCTTATGCCGTGGCAATATTCCAGTTTCAACCACGGCGATCCGAACTCGGCCAAGTTTCCATTGCTCACCGATCCTGTTTGGTCCGATTGCATGGACATCGCGCAAAAGGTTTATCTCGGAGGCATTGGCGATACCACGCAAGACGCTACGTCCTACTTCGACAATTCTCTGGATTATAACCCGCCGAAATGGGCGACCGACGGTAGCCAAGTGCATACGCTAGACATCGGAGCGTTGCACTTTTATAAACTTGCTTAACAAAGGAGCATTATGACCAACGTATTCCCGCTCTACAATTTCACCGGACCTATCGTAAGAAAACGGCACTACGCTGATCGCTTCTTTGCTTTCGCTGTGGCGCTGTTCATGCTCACGTTCTCTACTGCTTGCACGTTCGGAGTAGACCAAGTTCTCTCGGACATAGACCTCGTGCTCCAAACATCTAACGTGGTTTGCTCTACGCTTGGAATCGTAGCTCCAGCAGACGCGGCCGCGTGTCAGGGAATAGCAGCCGTAGCAATCGCTGGCATTACAGTCATCAAGACGGCCTATGACGATTACAAGGCTAACCCCGGCTCGGGAACGCTCGCGAATGTAGTAGCTGCTCTGAACGCCGTCAAAACTAACCTGCCTGCAGAATTGCAGGCGGCTCACATTGTCAATCCTGTAGCGGTTCAGGTAGTCACCGCTTGGGTGAACTTCGTAGTCTCTACCGTATCTACGATTGCAGGGCTTATTCCGCAGCTTACGGCGAGTTCTAAGGCGATCTCTACGCGAAAGAGTACTTTTAGCCTGCCGAACGCCTTCCCTTCGCCTGAGAGCCTTAAAGCGCGTTGGGACGCGGAAGTCTGCAACAATCAGATTGCCTGCACAAAGCTCGTGAAAGTGCATCACGTTCGGCATTACGGGCCGCTCACGGTCAAATAAGAGGTTTCCTCCTAGGAACCTTCTGTACTGGGCACGGCTCGTACATGCGTGCCCAGATTTTTGAGACAAAGGAGAATTTATGGTTACCAGAACTTACGGCCGCAAGATCCCCGCGCCTCTGCCTCCGCATCGAATGCTTTCTCGCGCGGCGGTCAACCTCAATCCGGTAGTAGACCTACGCATGTGGGATGGACCTATAAAAGACCAGGGGCAATTAGGCAGTTGCTTTCCTCCTGGAACATTGATCCGCATGGCAGATGGTTCAGAGTGTCCGATTGAAAGCGTTCCGCTTGGAGCTTTCGTTGTTACGGCAGAAGGGGGAATTGGTAGAGTGCGTTCTACATTCTTGAAAGATGAACGCGAGAAGCTTTTACGCATCGGCTTGATTGGTCACTCCGGCGTGTACATGACAAGTGAACACCCAGTTTTTACGAAGCGTGGATACGTTGCCGCTTCGGAACTCAAATTGGATGACCGTATAGCTTTGACGAGATACATTCCTCGCGAAGAAATGGTACAGAGTGTGATTGAGACTTCTGCGGTTCTTTGTAAACGAGAGGTTCGAGTACATTCTGGAATGCGAAGGATGGGTCATTTATCTGGACGGACTGAAGTAACGGTTCGGATGACACCGATTCCTGAGACGATTATTTTATCTCCTCGATTCGGTAGACTAATCGGGTTCTTTTTAGCCGAAGGATCTGTTTCTTCCGGGAAAGCTTTACTGACTTTCGGTGCTCACGAAGAACATACATTAGTGGAAGAATCCGTAGATTTGTTTACAGATTTAGGTGTAGAAGCTCATGTCCAGCATCGTCCGAATAACTCTATTAACGTGTGCGTGTACGGAACGGCGTGGTCAAAATTATTCCAACGGTTATGCGGGACCGGTGCAGGATTGAAACAGTTACATCCAATGCTGTCATGCGGTCCTAGAGAATTCTTAGAGAACGTCCTAAGTGGCTGGCTAGCCGGAGATGGATATCGCTCGCGAAAGCGTGGAAGAAATCATGATCGTCTCGCCGGAACTTCTGTGTCTAAATCATTAGCTCTCGCAATGTATGACATCGCTAATGCCTTAGGGAAGGCTCCCACATTCAACAAGAATAAGGGAAAAGTTAATAATGCCGCCGCACACCGCAGAGAATATTACGAAGTTTCGCTTTCTCCAGACGATTCTAGCCGTGCAAAATGTGAAGAAACAGATACGCATGTTTGGCGCAGGGTTAGAGCTATTTCCCAAGTTGAGTATGACGGTCCAGTATACAATCTTAGCGTAGAGGGAGATGAGTCTTATGTAGCGGACGGAATTGGAGTTCATAATTGCACAGGGCACGCTTTCTCGTCCTCTATCGAATGGATCTTCCGCAAGTACTTTGGAAAGCAGCCTGTTTTAAGTCCTCTGTACCTGTACTCGAAAGAGCTGGTCATGGACGGCAACTTTCCGAACGATGACGGCTCGGATGGGGTGTCGGGATGCAATGTCTCAATCGTGAGCGGATGTTGCGAGAACGAACTGTATCCAGACTCGCTCCAGAAGATCGTAGAAACTACGCCGGAGCAAGACGCGAACGCGTCAGAGTACCGACTAGGTGCCTACCACGGTGTTCAAGGCTCAAATACAGCTTGGAGCATCATTGCCGATCCGGTTCCTTGGCCCGTGCAAGTAGGCTTTGAAGTAGCAGAAAGCTTCGAGTCTGATACGGTAGCGGCTACAGGCGTTTACAACCCTCAACCCGGAGAGAAAATCATTGGAGGGCATGAAGTGAAAGTATCTGGCTGCGACCTTGGGCTAACGCCTACACTGCGTCCGGCAGGATGTCCCCCTGCGTTTCTCATCCAGAACTCGTGGGGCGCAACATGGGGCTTAAAAGGCTATGTGTGGATGCCGATTGGAGTGCTTAATGACCCCAGCACAGATTTGAAGATCGTTCATTCAGGGCAAAAGTGGGGATAAATCCACCTGCAAACTTGCAGGTAAAACGCCGCGTGTCCTAATCCTTGGATGCGCGGCTTTTCTTTTGCATAGCGTGCGCTATCAGAATCAATACACAAGCTACCACGGCTATTATCCAGCAGGTGAACTCGGAGTAGAGAAGAAGGTCGGTCATGGCTCTACCTTGTGGCACCACCAATTAGGAATCTCCTGCTCGTCCGGGATCAGGATGCGGTGTTTGTCAGCACACGTCAGCACCCTTCGGCTCGCACAGTGATTACCGTAGAACGCGTTTTGTATCCATCCATCGACGCAATGATTCGGATCGCGCGGCACTACAGGATCGTTTCCGGGCACTGTCTCTTGGATTGCTGGTACGTCGGTTGGTTCGGGCGGCGTAGCGAGCAGACCGGCAATGCTCGCTACGTTGAGTCGCGGCCAGTTGCTTGGTGGTTCGTCGTCCAGCACCGTAATAGCCGAGACTCGATCTCCAGGATAATTCCCAATCTCGTTTGGCCTAACCTCACCCCACAGATCGCCACCGACTGGATGGGCGTAGGTTGGCGCGTATGGCGGGCATGTGCTCGCTATTTTGACTGATTCGGCGCTTACTGTGCAGGAGATTGTGTTCCCTTTAGCGTCCATGCGACATCCCAGCGCGTCCCACGCTTCCACCATTGGTATCCATCGAGGCGTAAGGATAGGCAACGCCGGGCAAGAAATCGCAGCTATCTCCTCCAGTAAATCGGACGATTCGTAGCAGCCCAATTCAGAAGGTTCTTTGTAGCCTTCGCGGTAGATTCGTTGCCCTATCCCATACTGAGAGAGCGCCAGCAGAGCGGTTAATAAGAGAGAAGTTCTCATGAGCGAATCCTCTTCAGCACCGCGAATCCGTAACCAATTGCAACTCCGAGGAACAACATCGCGATCTGGGAAGCCATTATCAATATGCTTTGGTCAACCATAGCGCTGAGTAAGAGAGGGAGTTTCATCGGTCCACCACAAGCACTAGAATAATTGCAACGATAGCCATGAGTCCGCCGCCCACCTGACAGCCCGTCAGGAACCACCAGCGCGCATTGTGAGCTTCCCAGTTCCACCTACCTCCAACCAACCAAGCGAGTCGAGTCATGGTTTTACCTCGCTATTCGTCGTATCGTCCCACACCACAAACTCGCAGGTATACACGTCGACTGTGACCAGGAATTTCTTGTGCTTCTTCGCGTAATCGAGAAGCTCTTTTCGATAACTCACGCCGCGATCGCTCACTTTTGTGGCTCCTTTACCGTAGATGGGGAGAGGGGCAATGGCATCCAGTGACTAACGGTTATGTCTGAGCAAACAGGCCCTTTCGAATCAAACCATTTTCCCTGCCACCACACTCCAACTTCGTTCCAGCCGGTATCCGGGCAATCATCTTTGACAGCTAAAAGGACCATCTTGCCATCTTCCGGCAACCTTTCCTCGACCGGAATCCATCTCGTCTGTTCCCGCAACCTCTCTACTTCTGATTGAAGGCGGGTGATTTCGGCGCGTTGACGACGCAATTCAGCGTTTACGTCTTGCTCGGTTCGTTCCGTCCGATGACCAGCACACCTTTGCGGCTCTATGTAACAATGATGTTCGCTCATTTCCCCAACTCCTTTCTCAGAGCAGCGATTCCGGTAATTAGCCACGTGACCTTCTCCGCATCCCGGTACGTGGCCTACGGGGCGCGGTTACAACTCTGTAGTCATTTGTGCAGTGTGGACGTGATGAGCAGGACACGGCGGCTTCACTGCCGATCCTCCCCAAGCGTCATTGCAGTTACAACGCAGAGATTCAATCAATTGGCACCTCCTTTCTTGGGTAATGGTCGAGGTGGCAACGGCATCCAATGCGTAACCTCCCGATCTCCGTATCGCTGATACCACTTGCCCACCGGAAGCACGAAATTGGTTTCCATCACCCCGTCAGATAGACACGTGAGAACGCGCACATTACGCTCCGGTAAACGTTCCTCGACTGCGATCCAATGCGATCCAAGCTTCACTCATGCCCCAACTCCTTTCTCAGAGCAGCGCCGCGATCTAATCCCTCAGTCCAAGAGTTTTCCCCAGTTCGTAAGCCGATTCTGTAGCCAGCAGCGTAACCAGATTTGTACTGTTCCTGACAACGTATACATTGCTGCGCTGCTAATTTTCTGGCGCCCCTCCGTAGGACGGACGCTCCACACGGGTCAGACTCTTGCCACAGGTCCGCCAGTCGGAAAAGTTCGTCCACGTGGTTCATTTTCCAAACTCCTTCGTTTCCCCGTTCTCTGTTTTCGGTCGATTGGAATACAAGCAGCGATTTCCTGAGCAAATAAATCAGTCAAGTGCGGGTTGCGCTCTAGGGCGGCGACAACGCGTTCCTTTGTAGTCGATGTATTCCATCCTGCTATCTCTGTGATCGGAACACGGACGATAATCGCCTGATTGTTCTCGCTCATTTCCCCAACTCCTTTCTCAGAGCAGCGCGGCCAGCGAGCCACGATTCAAACATCATGGACGTTCTATTGTTCTTGAAATCCTGATAAGTGCCGTCCAGTTCTATGTTCAGGCTGTATTTTCCCACGCCCCATTTTTCAAACTCCTGCATTTCCCGTTCCGCTGATTCTGGTTGACCTGGGGAGGCTGCGACATACGCCGTGGGACGATACTTGTATTTTCTAGAGCTTTCCGGCTGTTTGCGACACCACCTTTCACGCCCTGCGGAATGTTCTGAGGCCGGCCGTCCACATTCTCCGCAGTCCGGCTCCGCGTCTAATCCCGGACGAACTTCGGTCACGCCTGTCGTTACTCCACAGGACAGGCACTTGTATTCTTTTGGAACCATTACACCTCCGCAAACAGGGCACGATGGACTTTCTGGCGGAAGAGGACTTTCGAATACGTTGTTGATCGGCTCATCCAGTTTCGGACGATCTTCGGCGGACCCATCGTCGCTATCGTGGTCGCCCCGTTCAATCATGTTCTTCCAGTGCTCACATGGCTCAACCATTCCCATCCCGCAAGTCGCACAACTGTAATCTCCCGGCCCCATCTTCGGGAGCACTTTCTGTTCACAAGTCGGACAAACTGATCCTACTGGCGGACGATCTTCGGTGAGGGGAGGGGCGTCCTTCCAGTAACTTGCCGAGTTTACGATTGCCTGCGCCTCTTTCGTGCAGAAGCATTCGATGGAACCGTGACGGCAGTGTGAGTACGTTTCCGCCAGGTGTAGAAAATCTCGCCTGAGATGTTCGACCATCGCCTTGAGCCGTTCAACTTTTTCGATTTCACCCATAGCTTTACCGCGCTTCTTTTCCGCGATCTGAACGGCTGCGAACAGGGAACGCGCCTGAATAAGCCAGCGATCTCTCGCCCAAGCTAGCCGACTCTCCAATAATCACTTCGTAAATCGTCATTTCTTCTCCTTTACCTTGAGTGCGAGTGCTCCCCGCACGTGATAGTTCACTTCTTCCCAAGTCATCAATCCGCGACCATCAGTAATGAGAAGATCGGGCTTCTGGGCACGAATGAAGCCGCGAACCAAACGAAGCACCCGTCGAGAAATCTTGAGAGCTTCAGCCCGACTAACGGTAAATCTCGGAACACTCTTAAATGCTTGGTTCATTGTCATTCTCCGGACGATTCACACGCGAACGGAGCACGCACCGTCTCAATCGTTGGCTCCCATCTTTCTCCATGGAAGGACGCTTCACGATCTGGATGATGATCGATGCAATCTGGGCATCCGCAACTGCTTCCGTGTCTCATCGTTCTCCCCTTGGACTTCCACACTTGGGACACGTATTTATGGGCATGGCGAGACCGCCTTCATGAAATCGCGCAGTTCCTTCGGCAGATACGGGCTTACGAGCCACCAAGTAAACAACAACGCCAGAATACATACTGGGCCGAGTGAACCGCTATACCACCGTTGTTTCTCTGGCTCTGGACTTTCACACTTGGGGCAGCACATTTTAGAATCACTCCGGTTGCATGTCGATCTTGCTATTGAGAATTGCTTTCAATGCCTGCCCGATGGGCCAGGTTGCATACAAATGAGGGGCAAGTAAAGTGTTTTCATCCCGGTGTAATCTCGGATGATTACTAAGACGGAGGGTGCAGTTCCACCCCAGATAGGTAGCTCCACATATAGAAAATCCTCGTGAGTCGGCTTTCCCGCTGCATCCGTATCCTGAACAGTTATCGCCGTGATGGGTGCATTGTGTTTCCATTTCTTTTCTCCTTGGGACAGGACATTTTAGAATCCTCTTTTTCTACGCTTCGGGAACGCTGAGCGAGAGCTTTGGGATAGGAACGTCCGTGTGCTTGTCTATAAATCTGTCAATGACTTTGCCCGCTATTTCGGCTCTTTGCCGCTGCGTTTTGGCACTTCTATAGTCTAAATACAAATCGTGCGGCCAATAACCAACCTCGAACAATTTATCTTCTGCTCCTCGTTCTAGATCGAGTAATTCGATTGCTCGTTCCCGAATATTCACTTGTGATCGATCTTCCCGTCCGTCGTGGAGCAGCACGGCCCAGCCCGCGATACATGCCGCTGTACCGCATTCGGCATATTTCTGCTGCTTGCCATTGTCATCCTCGAAAGTCTTGGTCTTAGTCTCGGTGGCTCTCGCGATAAAGGTCCGCATCAGGAATCGGTTGGGCTTTTCAAGAATGTGCCTTTTCACTCTCTGCAACAGAGAAGCGGCCTTCGGTCGAATCATTTTCATTGTCGTGTCCTCTCAAGTTAGTGGGCAGGGCCACCGAATACACTCAAACGCGGTTCCTGCTTTGTAGAATAAAAAGTCACTTCTCTTTTATAGCTAAGTACTTGGCCCGCTAGTAAATCAGCGTCCAACTGCAAAACGGATTGCCTGTATAGTTGCTGACCGATAAGCCCCAATGATTATCGTTGCTCGTTATGTAGACCATTTGAATCACTTTATTTCCCCCTTCATATCTAAGTACTTGGCTAGGGCTGATTCGGCCTCGGTAATTTCCCGTAAATCCTCACTGCTTCGCGGTTGTCGCTTCGCAAGAGGAAGCATTGCTTCTAATTGCACCGCTAGTTCCTTACAGGAGTTCTCGGCGGATTCCTTCTGGGCAATCAGCGACTCGATACACTCAGCCAGGGTGAACGTTTCTGGGTACTCGCCGCTGGATTTGATCGAGTCCCGCGCCTCGGCTAGTTCTTTCCTTAGCTCCTCGACTTCGGCAGTAAGTTTCTTTACGCGAGACGGTTGATCATTGCATTCCGGCCATCCCCATTTTTCTTTGAGCAGGTTTCCGCCTGTCGCAGCTTGAGCACAATCCTCGGTAGTTTTTCCGTAAGTCACGATGTGCGTTAGCTCGCCGTCCCACGCCAATAGGATGATCTGTCGGCAGTTTTGCTCATCAGCAACCTTCTTGGCGGCTGAGATCGGTATCCGCTTAGCGACCGTCGTAGACATATCTTCCATCCTCCCAAACCTGTCCAAATTCGGTTAACTTCCCTTCGGCCAATCGCAATCGCTGGCGTAGTCCTCTATCCCGGAGGAGTCGAGAGCGGCTTGCCCAAGCACCTCGAAGTTAGCGTCGAAGTAGACTTTTGCGACCAACCAACGATCTTCGTGATTTGCGGGGTTGCGTGCGATCTTGTCGCCCAGTTTTGGCGAGCCGTTGGAAGCATCAGCGGCGCTGACTGAGACATTTAACATGTCGAATCCCTGTTCCCAATCGGCCATTTCCGCGATTTGCGTCCTGCGATATTGCTTAAACTGTTCCCGCGCTGCCTTCATCGCTATCTCTGAGGGCTGAGTCTTTACTTCAGACATACAAACTCCTTTTTATCTACGCTTCGTTTTCTTCGAGCGAGAGCTTTGGGATAGGTACCTACCTAACATCTGTGTGCTCGTTTTGAGTCTCACCGAAAACCACAACCATGCTCGGAAACGGCGCTGAGTTTTTTGCATCCCCAAACTTCAATCGCCCTTTGATGAACCGGATCTCTCGTGCTTTCGGTAGAACAATGTCATGGAACCATCGGGTGTCGGTTCGCGCCGGAATCAGAAACACTGCCAACTCCGCTTCGTGAGCACGTTCTAGGAACTTAGTAATCTCTGGGCCGTATGGCGGATTGCAAAACACCCGCTTGCCGCGCCATTCGCTAAAAAGCGTGCTCCGGCCATCTACCTCTCCATCTAGCGGACAAGGATCGAAGTCAAAGCCGAATTCAGCGTCAAGGCTTTCGTACACAGCTCTCGGCGTGGCCCATCGATCTGTCGCGCTACTGAAGTGAATACTGATTGTCGTGTCCTCACTGGTGGCTGGGTAGTTGGCCCCATCCCAAAGAACTTGTTTCACGCGGAACCTACTGCTTAGAAAATAAAGCTACGGCTCCTTCCTAATCTCTGCCTGCTCCTCGGCTAGTGTTGGAAAGTTTCCCGCTACTCTTACGGCTTCCCAAAGTGCAGGATTGGAGCGATCTCCAAAGTAAAGAGCGTTGACGGCAACATAGAATTGAAGCTCGCTTACTGGCTGCTTTTCCTTATTGCTCATGGCTTACCTGCCTCTTCTAGTTCATTCATGCGCTTATACATTTTGCCGTTGTCCATCTTGGGATTCCCGGTGCTGCCATTGAAAGGCGTGAATTCGTGCCAGCCCGCCGCTTCATAGAGGGCTGTCAGTTCGTCCCACGCTTCGACGAACGGCTTCCATCGTGGGCAGAGAACTGCAACCTTATCTAGTTCCTTACGCCAAGCTGGAAAGAGTTTCAGAAGCCTATAGCAGCGCCCGAAATCATCGGGATCATAGGGTATGCCGATCCGGTCAATCTTGCGGCCGGTGATTGCAGAATAGATCGTCTTTGAGCTAGTTCCGGTGTCACGGCTCACGGCCCATTCCTCCGGCGTCATTGGCGGCTTCGGATGGTAGTCTCCCTCGACACATGATGAATGCGCTTTAGCAAAAGCCGCCATAACGGCAATAATGACCTCCATCCTCTGCGGCAGGTTGACGCTCAATCCTTCGCCGCATCGCGTACAGTGGCCAATCTCGCCAGGCGCTCCGCCCACGTGTACCCAATCCCCGCGCTTTCCCTTATTGCTTACTGAGTGCTCGGTCATGGCTCGCAAACCTCCTGAATTAGTTTCAGAACTTCGGACAACTTTCGTGCAAGTCTGAAATCTACTGGCATTCCTTCGAGCGCCCGAATAGCCTTCGCGATCTTCTCTAGTTGCCGAATTACATCGCTCTCCGTCGAGTGTTGGCGTAGCTCCTCTATCCCGGAGCAGTCGAGAGCGGCTTGCCACGAGGCTGCTGGTGTTTCATCACACGTTCCTTCGCCCTGCATTGCCCAAGCTGTGTCTTGAGCGATTTCTTTCGCCCGATCCTCAGTCATTTCGTTGAAGCCGCAGAAGTCGTAGAGCGAATGTCGGACAATGGCTAGGCGGACAGTTTCGATTAGCAACGTTTCGAGTCGTTCCCGCGCTGCTTTCATCGCTAGGGATGAGGGAGAATTATTTGAGTTCATAGAGTCATAACCTCTGCCTGCATATGTGCAGGTCAAAAAGGAATTTCGAGCCATTCAGGTTTGAGCATCCGAGACGGAGGCAATCCCCCGATTTCTTCGATACTGATCTCAGCCCCAGGACTCCCGAACTGTTTCCGCGCCAGAATCTCTACTACTTGCGAGTCGTCGGTCCAAACGATTCCAGTCAATGCATCCAATACGCTCCGAATCAACTTATCTGTGTCGGGCTTCGTAACCTTCTCCAAGACCGTTTTCTTCACTGACTTCGGCTTCTGGAACCTGAAAGTCACGCTCAATCGGAAAGGAACATTCTTGCCAGCACAATCGAGCAAGTCTTTGTCCATTGCGGCCAGTGCGGCTCCGGCTACCTCTTGACGCCACGGCTTTGTCCTAGCGTTCGCAGCGGTGATGATCGGGCGAGTCCAACCTTTAGGCAGGAATGCGCGCATGGACCCCTGGGGGATCGGTTCGCCGTGAACATGAAAAGTTAAGGTGCTCATTTCTTTTTCCCGTTAACCGCGTTTTCGAGTAGACGAACGAGCCATTCGGTAAGCGTCACATCTTCTAAAGCAGCTTCAGATTTAGCTTGCTTCCAGAGCCGGACCGGGATTCCTCTCACGAGAACAGTTCTTGTCGATTCGCTCATGGACTTCTTTATATCAAATCACGGTAACAAAGTAAAGAATAATTATTTTGATTAATTTGATTATTTTGCTTTACATCGTTTCGGACTTGAGTTAGATTGTTTTCACGGCGCGGTCAACCCGCCCCGAAAAAGGAGAATTACAATGCCAATGGTTCATCACGACAACCGCGATTACACCGTAGCAGTATCGGAAGCTTCTAAACATTTCCAGACGAAGATCGAGGAAATGATCCATTCTTCGGTTCCACGCGTCCAGCAGGTCATCGAACAGGTGCAGAACGACGTTCCGGAAGATATGATCGTTCTCGGCAAGACTCTGCGGTTCAATCCTTCGGCTGCAAGTTTGCAGGTGGTAGCAGGTGATCAACCGCTTAACGTCCACGAGCACGCCTTTCAGCAAATCTGCGAGCGTCCTAAGATTAAGAACCTTTCTACCGTAATGCGCGAATTGCGCGTCAGGGGAGATTGGGGCAGAAAGCTGGTAGCCGAGAATCTGAACGAGATTTACTCGCACATGAACGGTGACCGCTACCTGCTCAGGAACGTACGTGGAGAGCTTCGTGGCTTCTTGAGCGATCAATTCCGGCGATTAGACTCTAGACCTCTCTTAGAAGCCTTCGTAGGAGCTATTAGCCGGTTTGGGGCGCGTCCGGTAGACGGATTCGCACTTCAGACCAAGATGAACGTCCGAGCGATCCTACCGATGGTCTTTGAGCCTTTTCCGGGCGAGATTATGGCCTTCGGTGCTCAGTTGTCCGATTCCGACTTCGGAGACGGGAAACTGACCGTGAGCGGTTTCGTCCTCAGGATGTACTGCACGAATTTGGCTACCACTGAGGATGTTCTGTCCCAAATTCACCTTGGGCGCAAACTCTCGGACTCTGTAGTGTTCTCGAAGCAAACCCTGGAATTGGACACGGCTGCGATGGCTTCCGGCATCAATGACGTAGCCGGTCACGTTCTGGGAGCTCCTGCCGTGAACACCTACCTCGGTCTGATAAAGAAGGCGAACGAGGACAAGATTGAGCCGTCTCAGATTCAGGCTTGGGTAAAAAAGAACCTGAACAAGTCCGAGTCTGCGGACGCCATCGAGAAGTTTAATTCTCCCGATGTTGAACTGCTCCCTCCGGGTCAGACGAAGTGGCGCTGGTCGAATGCTCTGTCTTGGCTTGCTAACGAGACGGAAGATGAGCATCGCAAGCTTGAACTGCAAGAGTTTGCCGGTGACATCCTCAAAGCAGCATAGGTGCTCTGCTAGAGCCGTTTCGCAGACGGCTCAGTGGAGAGCACCCGGTGATCGTGGAACTGAGCGAAAGGCTCAGACTCAGGCGTGAGGTCCAGAGACCTCGCTTAATGTGCACCTGTTCTGGCATATACGCCAACCGTATCGTGGTGCTCTCCAATATATTGGAGGGAATTAATGGCTCAAGGTGATCTAACCAAGGAAAATGCGGCTACTTGTCTCGAAGCCGTCAACGAGATGTTTGAGGCAATCTCTAAATCTAAGAGAATAGAATACCTCGGCCATCTTAATGAAGTCTGCCTCTTTCTCGAACGAGCAAAACGGGAGCTTTCAAAATGAGAACATCCTTTAGCATCACGAACGGCGTATTATCGGCAATCGCTAATCCTCATTCTTGTGTGGATTGTGGCGGAGACTGCGACACGATTCTGGAGTCCATGCGCGTTTCGTTTGGCTATCGGCGTTGCAATCTTTGCAGTGCTCCGGAGCCGGAAGTCAAACTGCATTCGTATGCTGGGGAAGTGTTGTGCAATATGTGTGCCCAGGAGTTGATGTCGTGATGAAAACTGAATACAAAAGCTCAACCGAGAATTACAACGAACTCTTGGCTCTGGCTCGCGAGATGACGGCTCAGGAACTCAAGAGTGTTTTGAGATTGCGTCCAGCGTTTCACTTGTGGGCAGTAGCGGCGTATGAAAAGGCTTTGGAAGAGAAAACGGTTTCGGCGGTCCTTCCCACATAGATAGGCTGCCGACGTGCTTCGTTATCGCCGTGGCTGGCTACGGTAACGGGGCACGCGGGTAGCCTGCAAACTTGCAGGTACTTGGAGCAACGCCATTGACGTAAAGGAGAGCACAATGTTCATACCAGCACCCGGAAAGTGTCAGTGTCTCGAACCAAAACCACCGTTGACAAAGTACGGTTATTGTTTCAAGTGCGGACGGAAGGCGGCGAAAGACGGTGACAAATGATTGAACTTTTGCGGCTTCCCAACGTGGGAGTAACACACTTTGAAAGGGAGAGGGGTTTGCAATGAAGCGAATCAGCGGTCTTAAATCTGGCCTGATAGTCATCGGCATTATGGTGGTTATCGTGCTTTCATTGTTTGCGCTTAACTTCTACGTGAAATAGTTGTCCAAATTTGGAAGGGAGAACGATGCCACAAGCGCCAGAGTATTTACGAAAGATGTTTACGGACGATCAGGCAGCATTCAAGGTGATCGACGCTAACTTTAACACCTCGCCGGGTGGCATCATCAGTCCGAAGGTTGTAGGACATGACCCGACAGAGCAAGAAAACTACGCCCTCGATTATCTTTGGCTTGAGTGGGATTACGGATTCTCCGGATTCACCGCTCCTGAACCTGAGACTCTGGTAGAGCGTGTCTCTAGGATGGTGAAGCCGTGAAAAAGATTCTTCCAACAAACAACTCGTTAAAAATAAGGGCTTTGCCGTTTCAGAAAGGCGACTACGTTATGACTCCAAATGGAGCGCAAACGATAACCGCTATCGGTTGGTGGAAACTCGGCCCAGTCTATCGCACCGGAAGGTCAACATATTGGAGCGATTGGCAACTACGAAGGGTGAGGCCATGACATGGGCAAAGAAGAGTTAGCTGAGATTATGTCGAAGCCGTGGGAAGTGAAGCCATGAACCTACCTAACATAGTGCCTCTGTCCAAAGCGTCATGGTGTATGGACTGCCTAGCTATCAGTGATTCAAGCGGAGAGCAGTGCTTGGCGTGCGGAGCCTCGGGCAGCATGTTGAGCCTTGCTCGGATACTCGCACCGAGTCCGGAAATTGGACGAGTTACTTACGTGTACGCAGGCGGTGAGGCATGACATTCTACGACCTAATTTGCGAGGATTACACGCGCTTGGGCGGACCTATGGGAACCGAGAGCACGTCTGAGATATTCCGCAAAGCCTTTAGCACTCCGTTCAAAGCCAAACAATTTGCCGAGAAGGATCATAGGAATCGAGATCACCGGAAAGCAATCGAATGGACTACAGAGAACGGCACGCAATGGTATAGCGGTGACCTGTTAAGCCACGCTTACTCGATCGAGAAGAGGACAAGCGAATGAAAACAACTGAGAATGTACACGGCAACCTGCGCGTAATGCCCTACGACGTTGACCGAGAATGGAAGCGAGTCAATGTAGCGCGAGCCGTTCTGCGTGGAGCGGGATGGGTTCTATTCGTAGCTTTCTTTCTCTGGTTGGCAAATGAGATTGGCGTTGGGATAGATCGTCTCGGAAAGATGCCGAGCTAGTGACCTCGTTCAATTCAGAGCGCCATGAGTTCGAGCAAGACGGAGTAATCAGACCGTCTATTACTCAGGTGCTTGCTCTTGCCGGGATCGTAGATTTCTCTTTCGTTGCGGAGGATGTTCGGATACACACGATGCACAGAGGCAAGTCAGTTCACTGGCTACTGCAATTAGAGGACGAAGGCGGCTTGGACTATCGACGCGTCCCACACGCGTTGCGCGGCTATCGCAGAGGGTATAAGACTTGGAAAGAGCGCAGCGGATTTGTTCCTAGCCTGATTGAGAAATGGATGATTTCTCCGCTAGGATTTGGCGGGATACCTGATCGTTTCGGGAAACTGGAGAACACTCATGCTGTTGTCGAGATAAAGACCGGAGCCGTAGCGAACTGGACTGCTCTCCAGCTTTGTGCTCAGTGTGTTTTGATTCAACCGAACATTGCGATAGCGAGGACGTACAGACGCATCGGATTGAGCGTTCTAGGAAATGGGACATACAAAGTCAGAGAGTTCCCGATGTCATCTTTCGACAGTGATCTGAGCAGATTCATAGAAGCTTTGAGAGGGGTACAAAATGCCGGAAGTAATTGAGCAGGAAAAGGAATTGAAGCAAGAGGCTCTGACCGTAGTGCAGGAATCACAGAGTCTTTCAATTGTTGACCAAGAGAGTTACGACCGCGCGAGCGTGCTACTGCTCGACCAAATCATCCCGTTTCGCAAACGATGGGCGGAGTACTGGGAGCCACTAAAGAAAGCCGCTTGGGATGCTCACAGATCCATAATGGCGAAGTTTAACGAAGGCGATCAGCCAGCAGAGCAGGCCGAGAAGATCGTTAAAGGAAAACTCCGAGTCTGGGATGAACAGCAGCGCAAGATTGAAGAGGATCGGCAGCGCAAGGCTCAGGAGGAAGCCGAGGCGCAGGAGCGAGAGAAGCGCCTGAATGCCGCCGTAATCGCAGAGCAAGCCGGGGCATCGGAAGAAGAGGTGGACTCGATATTCGATGCTCCGGTTGCGGTTGTAGCTGCGCCTGTCGCTCCTGTCTACCAGAGGGCATCAGGAATCAGTACACGCGAAAATTGGAAAGTTGTCGTCGTCGACATTAAAAAGCTCTGCTTGGCCGTAGCTAAAGGCCACGTATCGCCAGAATATGTACTTCCAAATATGACTGCTCTAAACGCCAGAGCTAAAGCGGACAAGCAAACAATGCAGATTCCAGGATGCATATCTAAGAACGAGCCAATAGTGGCCGGGAGGGTTAAATGATTCGCGGAATTACGCACACAGAAGGCGGAGAGTCCATTCAGCGGTTAGCGGTGACAACGAAGATTGCTATCGGATTGCCTCCCGATCCTGCACTCGGAAAAAAGGGTCATCCGACAAAGCTGGATCATTTCATTTTCCTCAAGAAGTCTGCTACCGAGCAAAACAAGTGGGAGATTGACCAGGAATTAACAAAGTTATTTGGTGCAAAGTGCAAGACAATCGAGATCGTACTTTTGGACGATGACGTCGAGAACGTGTTTCCTACGAAGCTCGCTTGGTTCACGCAATCGCAATGCAAGTGCTTCGGGAACGGCGTCACGGCTACGCGCAGGACAGACAAGCATCCTGAAGGCGAGCCTTGGGAGCCGTGCGGACCAACCTGCCCAGATCTACAGAATGGAGACTGTAAGCCATCGGGTGATCTTAGGTTCATGCTCGCCGCTATGCCGAAACTAGGATCGGTCGTTAGAATCCATACCAGTTCGGTGCGCAGCGTTCAGCAAATCTCTTCCAGCCTGCAACAGATACAAACTCTGCTCGGAGGGCGTCTCGCAGGCGTGCGCTGCAATCTTGTAGTGCGCCCTGAGAAAACTAGCTATGAAGGAACGGATGGAAAACGTCACTCCACTACTATCTACGCGATGAACCTTGAGATCCAGGCCGAAGGCATCCACGCTCTGATCAGCAAGATGACGGATCACGCGCGTTTGTTTGAACAGACGCGAAAGATTCTCGGTACAGGGCGCATTGAGGTAGTCGAAGAGGATACGGAGCGAGCGCCAGAAATATCGTCAGAGTTCTATCCTGCTTCCGACATTGCTCCTGCATCGGTCAAGTTCCCCGAGCCGGAGGCCGAGGAAGAAGTAGTCCAAACAAAGAAGCAAGCGAATATGGACGTGAAGTGCGGTCATTGCGGAGGAGTCAATGGACACGAATCCGACTGTAAATATGCAGGGACTAGCGGCGCTGCTAAGACTGCGCAGAAATCAGAGCCGGAAGTAGTCTCAGGTCCGGTAAAGTCCATGTATCATGTCATCTCCGTTGTTTCAAAGAAGAGCGCAGCAAAAGGCGATTTCGTGCTACTTACCGCGATGAACCTACAGAATCAAAAAGGTTCGCTGTACGCGTGGGACAAACGGATATGCGATTTCCTGTTGTCGCGCACTTACGAGAAACCTTTGCCGATGATTGCCGAGGTTTCAGAGCAAGAGGAGAAGGGAAAGAAGTTTTATCAAATCGACCGCTTGTTGGAACTCGGAACTAAAGTATTTGAGGATGAACCGGAGATGGCCGTAGCAGAAGGCGAGCCGGGCGAGAGTCTGTTTGGATCGGAGTAATGATGGATTTGCCGCAGTTAACTCCGAAAGAAGAATTCATGCTCCTGACTGGGCATGATGATGTTTTAGCGATGCCGGACCCAAAGAATCCTCTCAGGCTTTTGTTTGAATATATTGGTCCGAGAGGATTCGGTCGCTCGGTAACGTTCGATAGCAAACTTAAGATCACGCGCCTTGCTGCTCTGTTGCGGTGTGGATACGCGGTGTTCTTATTAGACCCAATGACCGACTTATTAGACCTGTATTTCTGTACCGGACAACTGCGCGACGATTGGTTAAACGAAGCGCCTAACGATTACTTCGACAAGGCTCTCGCAGCCGTCAATAGAGGGAAAAATGCTAGTTAAGGCCGATCAACCGACACACGAAGAACTTATATCCGGCTGGAAGATAGTCCGCTCTGGGCGTGCGGAGGTAGGAGACAAATACTGGAGGCCGTATGACCGTGTATGGCTTCCGGTAGTCTCAGGTGACTTGCGATCCGGATTCATCATCAATGCTACGGAAGGGCCGATCATCATTCGGAAAGAGCGATGAAACTCACAGATGAACAGTTAGAGCAACGGTGGCGCTCTCGAACAGAGCGCTTGCGCCGTCTCATAGAGATCGACGCACCTAAACCGATAATTCATACTGAATGCCTATTGGTCTTGCGGACGCACGGTCTTTACAAGCTCTTATGGCAGAACGTCAAATCGGACATCAAATTAGAACTTTGGTTCTGGTTCAAGATTCAGCTTTGGTACAAGTTTATATTGCTCAAGAGTGACAAGGAAATAGACGATCTCGTGGAGCGTTCAGCGTGCAAACGTGCGGCTAAGTCAGGAAATCGAGAAGCGGCGAGAAAGTAGCCTGTTTGCATCGGGCTAGGCCGCGCAGGGTAGGGCTTGCCTTGCTCAGTTTGTGTGTTTGTCATTGGAACCGGATTCGGAAACAGAAGCGGTACAGGTCTAGGCGTTTAAAATTAGGCACAAGGGCGCTGTTCAGACAGCCTAGGAGCGATAGTTACGCCTCTGACGCTGCTAAGGGGCTTGCGAACGCAGAAACGCCCTAGAACGGCTCCTAGCGCCTGCAAGTTTGCAGGTTAGATTCTCTTAAAAGTTTTCTTTCTTTTGCACAGCAAAATTTGATATAGCATTAATTAGCTTCAAAGAGCCGGGGGCTGGTTGGTGCTTTGGTGTGCTTCTTCGCCGTTGCACTCGCCTACACCAACCTAACCCACTCCTAGAAAGTGCAATGGCGAAATGTCTTTTCCCACTAATTCGGAAATAAATATTTTCATACGTCCTAATTGTGTTACAGCGTTACGAGCGTAAGTATGCCATTCGTAAAACTCGACACCGGCATCCTCAATTCCACACTATGGGTTGATCGAGACGTTACTCAGATTTTCATTACAGCTTTACTAATGGCAGAGCCTTTCGAGATTCGAGTACCGATGGAGCAGTTAGAGGTTCGATGCTTGGAGTCTACCGGTTTTATAGTTCCACCCGGATGGTACGGACTCGTTCCAGCAGCCGGAGTAGGCATTATCCGGCGAGCACTCATGGAACAGGAACCTGGATACAGAGCACTAGAAAAACTCGGTTCGGCTGAAACAGAGAGCCGATCTATAAATTTCGAGGGTAGGCGTCTCGTTAGGGTCGAAGGGGGCTATATCGTTCTTAACTATATGAAATATAGAGACAAAGACCACACTGCCGCCGAAAGACAGAAGCGAATGAGGGAGCGCAGAAAGCAGGCAGTCACGCCCGTGACGCTACGTGACATACCCGTAACATCACACATAGCAGATGCAGATAGCAGAGAGCATATAAGTGCTTCTCCTTCGGAGAGCCCCGAATTCTCACTGACCGAGGGTGTATCGAAATCACCTGAGAGAGTCGTTGATCCGCGTCACGCGGCGTTTCGCAAAAGACTAGAGAAGTTTTGGGCGTGGAAGAATCCGAATCTTCCGAAGTTCTCTTGGGGAGCAGCGGACGCGAAGCAGTTGTCGAGTTTTCTAAAACGCTGGAAGGATTTGACGAAAGAAGAATTCGACTCGTGGCTTATGAACTATGCGCGAAGCGATGACATAACTCCGAGTAAAACTCCGCAACAGTTTCTCCCGAGACTTCACGATTACGCATCTGGGCCACGAAACGAATTCCACAATCCTAAACGAGAAAAGAAATCGGTCTTATGAAGATTCAAGAACTGAGCGATGCTCAGGTGCTCCGATACTTCGAGTCACGCTTAAAGCAGTTGCGCCGATCTGGAAGTTCGCACATGGCGAAGTGCCTCTGGCACGATGACCGCCATGCAAGCCTGAGCGTGAACATTGAAAAGAAAGTTTGGAGATGTCACGGGCCGTGCGCAATCGGGGGGGGGATGATTGACTTCGAGAAAAAGTTTTCTAGCTGCGATGACCAGACGGCGATGATTCGTATTGGAGAGGTTGTCGGTGTTGCTCAATTAAATATGGGGCAGCAACCGGAGACAATCTATCCCTACACTGACGCATTCGGAAAACTCTTGTTTCAGGTCGTGCGTTATCCGGGGAAAAGATTCGTGCAGCGCCAGCCGGACAGTAAAGGTGGTTGGATATACAAAACTTCCGATCTCAAAATGGTGCTCTACAATCTGCCGAAAGTAGTGACGGCCAGGCATATTCTGGTTGTCGAGGGAGAAAAAGACTGCGACAACTTAACCGCTGCGCTCGGTAGTGAGGATATTGCTGTAACTACTTCGCCGCGCGGAGCAGGAAAGTGGAAAGACGAGTTTTCTGTATTCTTCGCCGGAAAGCAAGTAGCTATATTTCCCGATAACGATTCGGCTGGAACATTACACGGCGCAGTTATAGCCGCGTCTGTGTATCGGTATTCGCAGCAAGTAAAAATCATTGCCTTGCCAGACCTACCTGAGAAGGGCGATGTCTCGGACTTTCTCAAGAATCACAATGGCGCGGATGTAGTGAATGCGATTAAGAACGCGAAGTGGTGGAAGCCGGATACTGGAAATGACGCAACCTCACTCTTCCTTTCGTCTGCGCAATTTCAAGAGAACGCTCCGAACTATATCGACTGGATTTTAGAGGGAGTCATTCAGCGCGGCTCCAATGGCCTTTTTATAGCACGTCCTAAATCTGGTAAGAGCTACGCGGTAGTTGATCTAGCAATAGCCTTAGCATCCGGCCAGAAGTGGCTAGGATTCTTTGTCCCGCAGCGTGTGCGCGTTGCTCTCGTGAGCCGGGAGGATACTGCTGGGCTTACTCAATCGAGAATGAAGAAACTCATGGCGCACCGAAACCTAACCAGCGCTGACCTTGAGGGATTCTTCTACATCAATGCGAAGGGTTCACGTCCGAAAATAATGCTGGATTACGAGGATGATGTTGTGAAAGTCATCAGCGATCTAAAGCAGCAAAAGTCAGAGTTCCTAATTCTTGACGTGATGCGGGTACTGCACTCGGCTGATGAAAACGACAATACAGAAATGCAACGAGTGCTTTCAGTTCTAAACCGAATCCAGGACGAGGCAGGATGTTCAATCTGCCTTGTCCATCACGATAACAAGCGAGACGATGCAACGCTGACGGAGAGAGCACGTGGAGCAAGTGCGATTGCCGGATATGCTGAATTCATTTGTGGGATACGAGTTGTCGAAGAAGAGACATGGACGCGAGAGTTTGTCTGCGAACTGAAAGCTGCTATGCCACCAGACAGGTTTTACTGGCGCATTCTCGATACGCCTGATAACGCGATCAGTCTCGAACAGGTTGAATACACACCACAGAGTAAGAGCGGTAAGAGCAAGAAAAGCGAACCGGCTCCGTGGGGAGGAACCGATGACTAGGTCAGAGTATCGGCAATACACAGCTTCTAGGTGGTGGATGCAGCGCCGCAAGTCGTATCTCTCTAATCACGGAGAATGCAACCGTTGCGGGATGTCTCGACCTGAATCTTTGACTTACTACGATCAAGACTTACACGTTCACCATAACAACTATCAGCACCTCGGATGCGAGCGCGATGAGGATTTAGAAACTCTTTGTCGCAGATGCCATGAGATTGAGACTTTCGGTAAAACGTTGCTCCGAAGATTGGGAGTTAATCAGCGATTACTAGAATCCCTGATCAGCGTGCAAGCAGGTCCGCAATTGTTCAGGCAGTCCGAACCGTACATGACTAGCGATGGTTTAGCTGGAGTGTTCGCGTGAGCAAGCCTGAAACAAATTATCAATTCGCAAATCAAAAGCCCGGTACTCACCGATCACGCAATGGAGAACACTTCGATGTGCGGACAAAGATTCAGTGGGAACAAGCATTTGAAGGGCATGTAAGAAGCGTGCATGAAGGGGTGTTTCAGAAGGACTGTGCGGCTTGCATGGAACTGAGAAAGAAGGCGCAATAATGGGTTACTTCTCAAACGGTACAGAAGGCGAGATGTATATGGAGCACTACTGCTACAGGTGCATGAACTGGCGCGACAACGGAACCGGAACCGAAGGATGCCCAATAATTGACTTGCACTTATTGTGGAACTACGACGCTGTAGGAAAAGATGCGGACAAGACAAAGGCAACGGCGCTCTCGCAGTTCATACCAATAACTAAAACGGAGAATGGAGAATGCACTATGTTTCAAATGCCACCGCAGGCTACACAAAGAGAACTAGAACGCTTAGGACAAACGAGGATGACGCTATGACGCTAGACGAAATGAGTGAAGGGTTACGAAGAATAGATTCTGGAAAGCCATTCAACTCTGTATTCAGAGCCGACTATCCAGAAGATGCGCTGCTTGACCAAGATGGAAATCCCATACTTCCGGTAAACCGAAATAGTGGAGAGGATTTTATGAACTTCAAAGAACGCTTTCACCGTCTAGCAAAAGGCTTAGGTCTAGACGTGCACCAATTGGCAGAGATATTCGGAGTGAGCTATGACACTATGCTTGACTGGTATCTCGGCAAAACAATTCCGCAGCATGAATTCAGGCAAACACTGTTGCGTTTAGAGTCTGACAATATGCCTGCGCTCTCTCCGCATTTGAGGGAAGATACCTTGCGTGCGTTTCGAGAAGGACGCGAGCGGCTTGTGCTGGAGGAAAAATGAAACGTGTAATCGGATATTCGAGTGGCAAGGATTCGACGGCATTATTCCTTTGGGCGCGTGAGCAGTTCTCAGTCGAGGATTTGATTGTGATTTTCAACGACACGCTTTGGGAGCACGAATTGACCTACGGGTACATCTCCCAGATGAGTATTGACCTGTTTCGCGGTGTGCGCTGCGAGAAGTTGGTTTCTAGCGCATATCCGGGAGGAATGGAACAGTTAGTTCAACTAAAAGGCCGCGTGCCTTCGGCGAAGGCACGCTTCTGTACCGAACATCTCAAGGTCAACCCGACTATTGAATTTCTCAAGACAATCGATGACGATTACGAGCTTTACGATGGCAAACGGAGACAGGAATCAGAGGCACGCAAAAATATCCCAGTGCGCGAGTGGTCCGACTGGTACGACTGTTGGGTAAACCACCCACTGTTCGATTGGAATGTGGAGCAGGTCTTTGCGCTTGCGGCGAAGTACAATGTCCCGCCGAACCCGCTCTATCTTAAAGGCGCTGGCCGCGTCGGGTGCTTCCCATGCGTCATGATTAACCAGCGTGAATTGAAAGCATATCTCTCCGATCCGGAGCTTAAAGCTGAGTTGAAGCGGAGAATCTACCGTCTGGAGGAACTGTGTGGGAGAACATTCTTCCCTCCAAACTACATTCCGAAACGGTTCCATACTGGAAATGATCCCAAGAGTGGAAAAACATTCTGTTGGGCGGATGATGTTTTCAGGTACATCGAAGGCGTGACGATTGACCAACTACCACTTCTGGAAAGTAGACAATGTATGAGTATTTACAACTTGTGCGAACGATAGGCTCGAATTCAATGAAACTCATCGGCAAAATATCTGCTGGTGCTTACAAAGGCCAGCCGTATTACATAGTAAGGCCGTCTGTATTTCCTCGTTGGGGCGTGGTGCACCCGACGGATGAAAACGGGCACACGGTTCTGCGGTCTGTGCGCGAGAAATATCTGGAGAAAGAATGACTACTGATTTGTTTGGACACACTGTTGATGCGCGGCTTCCCGGTGGAGCGATGTGCCAGAGATTTATTGAACCGCCGTTTACTGTGCTCGACGCTCGGTCTGGGCGCTGGCAGGATCGTAAGCGCGAATGGCTAGCACTTGGGATTGAGAGCGAAGTAGGGCGCGAGCGTAATATCCAGAAGTTTAGTCAGCAATGCATGGAACGCGCGGGTGGGTATTTCGATGAAGATGGCGAGATGCGGGCTACGGGGGGAACGAGTGTATTTGATCCCGTATTGTGCGAACTGATCTATTCCTGGTTTATGCCTGAAAAGCCAACGCTCGGAATCCTAGATCCATTTGCTGGTGGAAGTGTTCGCGGTATCGTAGCTGCTAGGCTTGGGTATCAATACAACGGAATAGAACTAAGGCAAGAGCAAGTCAATGCTAACGTCAAACAGATGCTACAGATTCCGTGCGATCCGAAACCGCATTGGATTTGCGGAGACTCGACAAAGATTGATGAAATGGTCGGGGATGAATATGATTTGCTCTTTTCATGCCCGCCATATTGGAATCTCGAACGCTACAGCGATTTACCATCGGACCTGAGCGCACTCGATAACTGGTGGGAATTCTGCAAACGATATCAGGCGATCATGCTCCAATCTGCAAAGCGCCTCAAGTCTCAGCGGTTCGCTGTCATAGTGGTTGGTAACATCCGAGATGACGATGGGTTCATCCGAGACATGCGAATACCTACCTTGCAGGCCATGAGCGAGGCAGGGTTCCGGCATTACAACGACTTCGTCCTGTTGCCCGTTGTGGGCACTCTGGCGATGCGCGTCAACGGGCAGTTCAGCAAGGGGCGCAAGGCAGGCTCAGCGCATCAGTATGCGATGTGCTTTTTCAAAGGCAACCCTGGGGGCATTCGGCATGATTTTACGGAGTTCAAATAATGGGAAAGAAAAAGAAGTCCGATGCTGTGGTTATTGGCTCACGCCTTGAACGCGCGGAGTACTGTACTAAGATTCTAGAAACATTCGATAACAGCGTTCGCAAATGGGCTGACCTAGCGCAAGTTCTCCAAGAGGTTGAACGAGACTGTCTGTATGCCGAAATGGGAGATGAGAACTGGGACGAGTGGGCAAAGAAACATGCTCCGGTATCGTATCGCCTATGTTACAGCCTCAAGGCGCGGTTCAAGGCTCTCTCTCCACACTTTACGGTAGATGAACTGAACGCTATGCCTCGCGAGACAGCTTCATGGGCGTCGAAGGCAAAGAACATATCTCCAGCAGCGTTATCTAAGCCGGAAGTGAAAGAAGCTCTCATGCTGCCGAAACGCAAGGCGGTAGAAGTCCTCCGAGAAGCTCTCCCCCAAGAACACTTGGAAGATGACTACCGCCTCGCTTGCAAATTTACAGCTTCGCAAGGAGAGGTCATTCAGAAGGGATACGAAGTGTTCAAGAGGCACAAGGACGAAACTGCTAGCTTTGAGGACTTCGTAGAATTCTTAGTCGCGGAGTTCGTATTGTCGTTTGCGGCTAGTTCTAATGTGGTAGAGCCTGCGGCGGTGACTCAATGAAATCAGAAAAGATTGTTGTCTCTGCGTCAAAACTGTTCGAGTCAATTGACAAACTTACCGATGCGGAAAAGATAGACGTGTGCAATCAGATAAAAACTCTCTTGCATGAGCATCAGGAAAGCTTACACCGATACTGCGCAATTGCCACATGGGAAAAACGTGGACTAACGCTGAACGGTAAGCGCTGGACTACGAAGATCGTAGACGAGGTTTATAACATCTACCCAATCTACGATTGGCTGGTGGAAGATATTTGGCGGTTCAATGGGAAGTACCAACTCCCTCACAACATGATTTACGACAAGATGCAGATGGCCGGTGTGCCGTTGAGCCAGCAAAGACTATGCCAGCCGTTCGGTGATGATCAGAGGCGCGGTCTGTGGCTCTATCACATTCTCGAACCTGAGACGTGGTCTAAGCTAGTAGCGCGAGTGAATGGCGCTAACTCCGGTGCATTGTATGTTGAGGAACGCGGCAATATCACAGGCTATGACAAGATCAGTAAGCCTCCTAATCACACTTGGAAAAGTTGAGCGCGTTCAGAGCCAGCCGCAGTGGTCTAAAAGAATCTAGTGGACAAGCTTAAATATTTCAGGTATATCTAATTCCGAATGACTGGGCCGGAAAAGCAATTCGGTGAATATGCGAGCACACGACTGTCGCCGGAAATATGGAAAAAGGCTAAGGCGATAGCGGACAAAGAGAAAAGAACTTTGTCCTCGATGCTCCGAATTCTTATCGAAGAAGCTCTAGAACATCGCAAGAGAAAAGCAACCTAGGAGGCTACGATGCCAATCGAACTAAACGAAAACGATCTTGCTGCAATTGGAACAATTCAAGAAGCGAAAAGCACAACAGTTGCGCGAGCGAAGGAGTACTACCGCAAGGCGGTTGCCAAGCTCGCAAATCCTGATCTTGAGGATCGCCACGAAATTGTTCTGGAAAACTTCAACCGAGGAACTAACGGCAGTTCGGAAGATGTTTTTGCCGAGAAGGATAAGCCAGCGAAAACTAAAAAAGCAAAGACGGCCAAGGTGGCGAAAGCACCGAAAGCTGCTAAGAAATCCAAGGCCGCAAAGAAAGAACCGAAACCGCGCATCGAAGTTCCATTGCCTGAATTAGATCGTGAGGTGGAGCTAAAAACTAATGGCGAGCCTGCGGTCTATACGGCTAATCTCTTTGGCAAGAAACACGCTGTCGTTATGGCAGAGCGTAATCGCGAGCGTGGTGCAGACGCACGGTTCGAGTCCATCGGCGTGAGTGAGCGTCGATTGGATGCTGTCACGAAGTATGCGAAAGAGAACGAACTCCCCGTTGCTATTGCGGCTGTGGTGCGCATCAAGGGCCGTCTTGACCAAGGCTATGCGATTCCCTTAGATGTGTTCAAGAGGTTCAAAGGCAAATCTCTTGCCGTAAACCTGAGCGCAGAGGCACGCGCGGCCTATCAAGAGAACGGCTGGGCTGGAGTGAAGTTCTCGGAGGCAAAGGCAGAGGCGGCATAAGTGCAAACTAGTGTCCTGATCGAGCGGCAAGGAAAGCGGGAGCAGGTCTATGTCAAATCCGAAGCTACGAGGATTGAAGGCATACAACGGATTAAGTGGATCGGCTCTCGCCCCATAAATTACGGGGATTACTACTCTCTAGTGCATGTTCTCACTGGACGAGCTATAAATCGCAAGCCATTGACGGAAACGAATTGCGACCGGTTAGTTCATGCACTCAAGGATTCTTCGGTAGAGTTCGATCAGGTGTTTGATGTTCATACGGCGCATCGGTTCTTTGTTGATAGGCTAACGTATGAGGCCAGGGAGTTAATAGGGGTGAAATCCTAGGAGGATTCAATGGCAGAGAAGAAATCAGTAGCGCCTGTGAAAAAGATTCCCCGTCAGAAGTCATTGCCGGGGATGGCCGACACAAAGATCGCTAAACTTGAAACACTGGCTTACGACTACGCAGAGATAAGAGATCAGCGTCAAGCGCTGACTCTGCAAGAGGTCGAACTTAAAACCAATCTCATCGAAGCAATGCACAAGGCTGGCAAGACGGAATACAAACGCGGTGGGATCAGCATCAAGCTCGTGGCTGAAACGGAGAAAGTGAAAGTCAGAGTCTCCGAGGATGACACGCCTGCGGACAATGAACCTGCTCCTGCGCCGAACGTTAATCCAGAAAGCCTCTCGGTAAACTCGGAAGCGTAAATGAAAATCCACAATCTAAACGAAGTGCAAAGCGTAGTGCCTGAGGCTGTAGAGTCAAGCGGTCCTCGGGTAACAATCGGAGACTGCTTGCCTGTGCTTGGGCGTGTCGAAGCAATGGGGATGGTAGACAGCAACTTGCATTATTGGTTCGTAGACGCGCTGAATCAAATCACGGAATATGACGGTAGGGTAATCGAGGCGCTATGCTGCGAGTTCTGAACGCTTCGCTGTGTGGACAGCAGAGCGGAGCACAGAAGCGCGGAGGTGGTGGGAAGGCTGTAACCTCCGCGCCGCTTTTAGAAATTGGAGGGAATTATGGCAAGATGCGTTCGGCAGGGAGTAACTTACAAGCGTCACCAATTCAAGCAAGGTCAATGCAAGAAGTGCGGAGCCTCTCAACTGGCGGCTAGTCGAGAAAGAGAGCAGCGAAGATTCAGACATAGGCTTTCACTGAATCATCCTCCGAATACAGGGAATCCTTCTGGAAACGCGCATGACCGGCGCAAGGCTGCACGTCTCGAAGCTGAGTAACCACCTGCAAGTTTGCAGGTGAAAAAGATTTCTCTAGCTTTTTACTAATCCGTTTGTATATAGTCTGCTTGTCCTCATATTCACAAACGTGAACTCTAGAAACCCTTGATTCCTCGCACGCGTTCCACGCTAGGCAGGGAAACCTGCTCAGGTCAAGGGGTTACTACGTCCCAGAATGGCTAAGAAGCCAATACCTGTTTTCCCTCCTGTTCTAACCTCCGCCAGTCAAGCTGTTTCTGTCACCGTAGAACACTACGCCTCGCGCTCATTCGCGATTGTTGTCGTAGCTGACCGTCTGGCTAAATGGGTTAATCCTCAAGAGCCTAAAGCCGGGATAGTCTTGCTCACAAAGCAATCTTGGGCTGCGATTAAAGAGCATTACCGCAAGACGGTATCAGGCGTGATACCTGTGATCCTCCCCCCGCGCAGGCCGGAAACGCTTGTACTGAGCTACCCTTTGCGGAACTATGAAAGCGATGGCGCGACCCGGAGTGCGGAAGTTTGGATGCGAGCGCAAAGCTTCTGATGACTGTCCAGACGAAGATGTTCTTTCGGGACATAGTCGTTGTAGCTCTCGGTATGATCATCGCTATTCCAATCGGTGCCTTGCTGGCTCAACTGTTTCATGTTATCTAGTCGGGAAATCTCTGAGCAATTGAGCATTCGTGAGTTCTCTAATCTCTCAGCTACGGTCGATTGCGTGTTCGGCAAGAAGCATTCGGAATTCGGTGTACTCTTGGTAAAACGGCAAGGCAAGGCTCGGACGGATGTGATAATCGAACTTGCGGACGGTAAGCGCACGTCAATCTTCTGGACTAATCTCCGCGTGATGCCGCAGCAAGTAGCGACTATTCCGTGCATCATGCCTGCCATTTTTGGGACATTCAATGGTTTGTAAGTTTGCCTCAGTGGAACCGAGGCCAAGGGACTCGAGGTAATACTCAGGGGATTTCTGTTAATCAGAATCTTTCGACGGCTAATTCGAGTCCCTAAATTTAGAGCACTTGTGCTCAGTATTGAAACACTGCTTGTACTAGAATGTGGTCTGTGAGATCAAGGCTTTCATCCAGCTCATCTGTCCCTGTGGATGGCTCATGGTCACGGAGGATGATATAAAATTCTACTGTGAGAATGCGGAATGTGATCGCAGGATGAAACTGTACCGCGTGCAAGTGATGATGGAACAATTGCCGGAAAAGGTGACGGTCCAATGAGTACTCCCCCAAGCAACAACAGTTTTTCTCAGATCGAAACCATTCTGCTTGAGATGAAACAGCAGCAGCACACGGATGCTCAGGCACTGGAAAGCGTAGTAAAAACCAAATTGCAGGCCGTGATTACGGCGCTCGGACCTCTTGCTACTCTGGTTGCTCAAGGGCAGCAAGAGATTGATCTATTGGAGCAGTTAGTAGTGCTGCTCACTCCCCCACCTCCCGGACCTGCCGTAAAGTTTGATATAACGGTGACTTCGGCTAACAATTCACAAGGAGAAAACGACATGGCAAAGCAAGCAGCGAAGATCGGCAAACTCAAGATCAGCATTCTCGACAATGGCACGGCAGTGGCTACGATCACTGGCGTAGTGGACGCGGCTGGCTTGCCAACCACGTTCGAGTCTGGCACGGTTCCCACTTATGTGTGCGAGACGACTCCCGGTGCTGGTCAAGATCCAAGCATCGTTCTGACTCCGGCAGCTGACGGCATGAGTTGCGGAATTGCACCGTCTACGCCTCCGGCGCTAGTCACTGGCGATACGCTGACCGTTACGGCGGCGCAGCCAACACAGGGCAGCTTGACTCAGACCTACAGCCCCGTGGCTATCGTGGCTGGTCCAGCGAACACTTTCGTAGTCTCCGTCCAGTAGCTGGGGGACCGGAGTGCGGGAGTACCTGATTAGGGTCGGTGCTCCCGCATCTTTCTCAATGAAATCCTTCGAGGCATATCGGCACTTCATACTCGGAATCATCATCCTCGCCTTTGAGGTGTTTCAGTGAAAAAGAAAACAAGCAAGAAATCGGTCAAACACGCAAGCAAGAAACGAACGGCTAAGAACACGCCTCACGAGAAAAGCAGGATGGAGAACGAGGCTGCAAATTTGCAGGGGACGCAGCAGGAGCCAGAAATCTCGGCAGATGTAACAGCAGCGAATTCTGGCACAGTCTATTCTCAAGATGTGACGGCCATTCGAGAAAATGGGTTCATTTCGCCTGAGCCTTGCGAAGCGTCTGAGTCTGAGGATACGGCTGAATTGCCTGCGCAAGAAGAAAAACCTGAATCGTTCATGGACAAGGTCAAGAACTTCTTCGACTGAACTAGAGCCGTATGTTTAATAAAATAACAATTACGAAGCAGGCAGGCGACATCAAGACTACGGTATCCGTGAACTGTTCCGGGATACGTTTCACGGAGGAAATGCTAGATATTGTTCATGCCTTGGAGCAAAGCCCAGACAAGTATCCAGAGATAGTTAATAGGATGATCGAAGCACGCAATAAAATACAATCCACGCAATGAACTGGCGCGAGAACACAAACCGAGCAGAGCAGCAGTATTTCGCAGACATCATGCAAATACTGAACCGCTTCGGCTTAGACCCCGTAAAATTAATAGGCAAGGGAGAGTTCCTAGACCTCTGGGCGCGTCAAGCGGCTCAAAGGATGATCCTAGGCCGCTTGCACGCTTCTGCGCGATCCTGGAGGCAGGCAGCGCACGAGTCCATGCAGGGACGGAGAATCTACCTTGCCTTGCAAAAGGAACTGTCTGGGCCTGTAGGAACGCGCGTGCGAGAGCTTGTAGCTGAGAATGCGAAGCTGATAACCTCGTTTCCGCAAGAGGTAGCTGCCAAAGTAGCCTCCCGTGCAGCGGAGCATTACGCGGAAGGTGGCAGGTCAGAGGCTCTCTTGTCTGAGAAGCTGTTTAAACACGCTGTGCGCAGTCGCGCAAGGCTTGTAGCGCGTACGGAAGTCAGCAAGGCTAGTACGGCACTCACCGAGGCCAGAGCGGAAGAATTGAACCTGCCTTATTACGTATGGCGTTCATCGGCAGACCAGAGAGTGCGCAAGGGTCACCGCAAGATGGATGGCGTGATCGTGCCTTGGACTGACCCACCGAGCCCAGAGGCTTTAGTGGGCGAGAGAGATTACGGGCATTACCAAGCTGGGAATACATTCAATTGCAGATGTTATCCCGAGCCTCTCTTGCGTATGGATCAAGTGCAATGGCCGCATCGAACCTATGCCAATGGCTCGATCCGCATGATGACTCAATCGGCCTTCCGTGCTCGGAACTCTCAACACATTGGCATTGCGGCTTAAGTCTAAGAAAAGCAAGGTAGTTAGCATGGACACCACAATTCAGGTTGAAAAAGAAATAAAAACTGAGGAAATCTCCAAGCCTAAGCGTAAGTTCGGCGGTGCTCAGCCTGGTGCTGGAAGGCCAAAGGGAAGGACGAATTACTCGACTCGTGAAATCAGAGAACTAGCGCAGGAATATGGCCCAGCAGCTATTCGCAAACTAGCTAAACTCATGCGCTACGGCAAGACTGAACAAACGCAGGCAGCAGCAGCGAAAGAACTCCTTGTCCGTGGGTACGGAAACTCTCTAACGATTTCAGGTCCGAACGATGGTCCAATCCCGGTGAGCTACGAAGGCTTGTCCAGTACACTCCACGGGATGATGGCAGAGATTCTTGGGCCGGAAGCAATGGAAACCGCATTAAAGAGTGAGCAGTCGATTCAGTGAGCACTCAGCCTAACATCTGTGGCCTGCCTCCAGCCTTGATCATGAAGGCAATAGAGAAAGCTAATCCTGAACAGAAGGAAAAGCTTTATCTCGTATTCGACCGCCTGAAGTCATGCCAGCGTCCGCAGCTAACAAGCATCGCTGCGGAAGAGAAGCTCAAGCTGGAGACAGATTTCTCCTACTTCTGCCGGGAAGCGTGGAAAACTATTTTCCCGATGATCGATCTTACTTGGTCATGGCACTACGACCTGATTGCGGAATACCTGCAATTGGTGAAAGACCGACAATTGCGGCGCGTGATATTCAATGTGCCTCCGCGCTCGCTTAAGACGTGGCAAATCAGCGTATTCTTTCCGTGCTGGTGCTGGATCTCCGATCCGGCGCACGGGTTCCTCTGTGCTAGCTATTCGAGAGACTTGTCTACAGAACATTCGATTTATCGCAGGAATCTGATCACAAGCCAGTGGTATCAAGGATTGTGGGGAGATAAATATCATCTCTCGTCTGACAGAAACCTAGCTACGCAGTTTGCGAATAATCACGCTGGTCAGATGATCGCTACGTCTACAGGGTCAGGTGCGGAAGGGCGCGGCGGTGATACGGCAATCCTCGACGATCCAATGTCTAGCCAGCAAGCCTTGAGCGATGTGGAGCGAAGCTCGGCCAATGAGTGGGTGTCTAACACTCTGTTTCAGCGGCTTAACAATCCCCGCACAGCCGCAATCATCCTGATCATGCAACGCCTCCACGAGATGGATACTACAGGCTATGTGCTGGAGCAAAATCCCGGTGAATGGAAGCATGTAGTCATACCCTTGGTAGCCGAGGAAAAGAAAGAATATTCGTTCCCGCTCTCTCACCGTGTTGTGACCAGGGAAAAAGGCGATGTGCTCCAGCCCGACCGCTTTACTCCGAAGGTAGTTCAGGAGAAGCAAAAGAACAGGCTTGTATATGCTGGGCAGTACCAGCAGCGTCCTGCGCCGCTTGAAGGCAACCTCATTAAGAGAAGCGAAGTCAGGTACCATTCTGGCATTGATCCTCAGACCAGAGTCATAGACGAGCAATTGCCGGAGATGAGGAAGTTTCACCGCATATTTCTTTCCGTAGATGCTTCGTTCAAGGAAATCTCTAAGAATGCCAAGTCGAAGGATGATCCCTCGAACACGACCGATTATTGCGCCGTTATGGTCATCGGAGTCATAGGCCGCAAGCGAATGGTGCTGGATGTAGTCAATGAGCACCTCGATGTCAATGGCTTGGAGACGGTCATCAAGTCTAAGCGCGAACAGTGGAAAGCGTCGGCTGTGATCGTAGAGGACAAGGCCAATGGGCCAGCCGTAGTTCAAAGACTACAGAACACGATTCCGGCCGTGATCGAAGTTACTCCAGAGGGTGGGAAGATAGCCAGAATGTTCGCGGCGGCTCCCGAGTGGCAGGCAGGTGATTGGTATGTAGACCGCACCGCTGCATGGAGCCACAGTTTTATAGATCAAATCACTATGTTCCCAATGGGGAAGCATGATGACCAGGTAGATGCCATGACCCAAGCATCCATCTGGCTCCAGCAGAACAAGGGAATAGAAGTCTGGGCCAAGCTCGCCTAATGCCACGCGTCTCCATAAAGCAAGCGCAGAAGAAAGCCGAGCGGACTGAATCCAAGTTCGCGATGGATCAGAAAACCAAAGATTCATTGCAGAATTTTGCTCTGAACTTCGGCATCGGGACCGACAATGCTACCTCTCAGACTGGCTACGGCTTCAATCCAATCTCGCGCATCCGCATCCTGCTTGAATGGATGTACCGAGGCTCCTGGCTCGCAGGGATGGCCATCAATGTCATAGCGGACGACATGACGCGCACGGGAGTAGACATCGGTGGAGAGTTAGACCCCGGCGATATACAGCGCATGGAGCGTGCGGCTACTACCTGGCAGATTTGGAACAAGATCAACCAAACGATCAAGTGGTCACGTCTCTATGGTGGATGCATCTGCATCCCACTGATCGACGGGCAGGATTTGTCTACTCCTCTAAGAATAGAGACGATTCGCAAAGGTCAGTTCAAAGGCTTGCACGTTCTCGACCGCTGGCAATTAAACCCTTCACTTGGAGACATGGTTACCGACTTCGGACCTTATCTCGGACAGCCAAAGTATTACGAAGTGGTAGGGGATGCGGCGGCGCTGAGAAGCAAGCGCATTCACTACTCGCGCTGCATGAGGTTGCTTGGAGTAGAACTGCCTTACTATCAGGCGATGATGGAGAACACTTGGGGCATATCAGTACTTGAACGCCTCAATGACCGTCTGATCGCTTTTGACTCGGCTACTACGGGTGTGGCGCAATTGATCTACCGCGCTTATCTCCGCATAGTCAAGATTGAGAACATGCGCGAGATAGTAGCCGCTGGTGGAGAGGCAGAACAGAACCTCTACAAGTTCGTTGAGATGATGCGGCGCTTCCAGTCGATTGAAGGCATCACGATGCTGGACGCGAAAGACGACGCCGTGGTTATGACGGCTCCATCGTTCTCCGGCTTGTCTGACGCTTTGATTCAATTAGGTCAACAATGCGGCGGTGCTCTACAGATGCCCATGACCAAGTTATTCGGGCAATCGCCTGTGGGGATGAATTCTACTGGAGAGTCTGACTTGCAAATGTACTACGACGGACTAGCTCAGCAGCAAGAGGCCAATCTCCGCATTCCGGTGACTATGTTCTATCAGATACTCGCCCGCTCTGAGGGGATCACTTTACCAGAGGGATTCTCACTGATATTCCGCAATCTCTGGACGCCGAGCGAAAAGGAGAAATCGGAGATTGCGTCTCAGGATTCAGCGGCGATCGTAGCCGAGTACAATGCTGGATTCATCACTGAGCAGATGGCACTCAAGGAAAAGAAGCAGCTTTCCAAGACTACTGGACGTGGAACGAACATTACCGACAAAGACATTGCGAAAGCCTCGAACGTGTCTGGTGCGAAGCGTGAACAAGACATGATGGACACGCAAATGGACATGCAGCAAGAGAGTCATAAGCGCGAAGGCGAAAGCCACGAGATGGAGATGAGCGCGGCGGAAGAGGACATAGGCCAGCAAGGTGGCAAGCCGAACGGAAAAGCTAATGGAAAGGCTAAGGCCGCTTGACCTCGTACTTCGCACGCGAACGGTTGGGAAACACTCAGTCGCTCACTCCGGAAGGGTTCCTGCTCGTCGAGAATGTTCCAATCGCACGTACCGGAATCATGGTCTATGGTCCAGGTGAAATCAGGGACAGGAAGCTTGGATTCATCGCTGCGGGGCCGGATGGGATCATCTACGCTCACCGCTCACCAGAGGACATATTTACGCCTGAGGCTCTGGGCAGTGCTCAGGGCAAGCCCATAGTCATACAACATCCCCAAGATGACGTTAACCCAGACAATTGGAACGATCTTGCTGTTGGAGTGCAATTGAATGTCAGGCGTGGAGAAGGCGTTCACGACGATTTGATGCTGGCCGATTTCTTGATTACCAACAAAGATGCCATCCCGCTAGTTCGCCGCAAGAAAGACAATGGAGACCCTTGGGAAGTGTCCTGTGGATATGACGCTGCCTATGACCAG
>QGNH01001281.1_pt1 | contig 39749 bp, 50 predicted proteins | sample 1735481 | NCBI WGS metagenome assembly QGNH01 (sample SAMN09239004, study PRJNA386568) | Viral metagenome, whole genome shotgun sequencing project. | reverse complement strand
ACGCCAGCCGCGCCAGCTACGCCGGGAATACTGCCTGGAAAGGAACTCAATGGTCAGATTGCGAGATGGCGATTACTAAGCCGAAGCATTTGCATTATCCGAAAATCTTTCGATCCAACATATTTGCGCTGGCTGGTAATTGGAAAATAGACAAAAAAATAACTGCACTCGCTAAGCTTGGTTGGTTTGATCCATTCTGTGTGGATGGGGATACAGAATATCTTTCTCCGCGTGGGTGGAAGAAGATTAAAGAATATTCTGGTGAAAAGGTAGCTCAGTATCTCCCATCAGGTGAGATCGAATTTGTGAAACCACTACAATATATTGCCGAGAAAACGGACGAAGAATTCATCGAGTTTAACAACCGTTCACTCTCCATTTGCGGAACGCTCGGTCATGGCATTGTCTATTACAACCTAAACAAAGCCGGTATGCCTCTTGAAAAGAAGCCCCTTGAGGATTTCTATTTAAACCGCCACCGAAGAGGCGTTAATCAAAACAAGAGAATTCCAATTTCATACGCGTACCACCCAAAAAATCCGTTTGAAATCTCAGAGGCACGATTAAGGCTAGAAGTGGCCATTCAAGCTGACGCTCACTTGCGCAGACGCAAACCATCTGACGGTGAGTGGGAGGTGATTTTCTCTCTGAGAAAGGTAAGAAAAATATCACGCTTAAAAGACTTACTCTTATCAAATGCAATTCAATTTAACGAAAGCAGTTACATCCGTGCTGACGGAAAACAAGACACGCGAATTCAGTTTAAGTTTAAATCTGTTTTCCAAACGACTGAGAAAACATTCCCTATCGACTTCATACATCTAAGTTCGGATTTGCGGCGCGTCTTTTGTGAAGAAGTCATGCGATGGGACGGCTGCGCTGCCTCTAATCTCTACTCAACGAATAATAAAACAAACGCCGATATAGTCCAGTTGATGTTCGCGTCATGCGGGTTCTCTAGTCAAATTGCATTAGCAGGCCGAAACTATCGCGTGCAAAGAAGCCTGCAAACAACGGCATCAGTGACATCTCACGAGCGAGGAGTGTTCGTGGAGAAGTTCTATATTGTGCGTCCTGGCGCAAAGTTTTGCTTCACCGTTCCTAGCGGAGCGTGGCTGATGAAAAGAAATGGTAAGATTTGCGCTACCGGAAACAGTGGTCATGGAACCAGTCCATTGTTCGCGAAGAGAAATGCGATCCGATATTTTGGGTTTGATACAAACCGACGTGCGTTTGATGAATATCTTAACATTATTAACGAGGAATGCCGATGGGTAGGCAATTGGCCGGAATGGCCATCCGTCGAGGTGCGTTGCGCCGATTCAACAGTTTTCGTGCTGGAGTTGGTCGGAAAATTCGACCTTTGCTATACTAGCCCGCCCTATTTCAATTTTGAAGAATACGGCGGCAATCGCGGGCATTTTGAGAATTGCGAGAGCTACGATGATTTTCATGAAAAGGTTACCATTCCCGTTTTTCGAAATGTTTATTCTTACTTAATATCCGGCGGTGTTCTGGCGCTTCAGTTAGAAAAAAATGACAGTGCTATTAAGCGCTGGAAACAGGTGATCTCCCGCATTGGATTTAAATTCACATCGAGCGGGGTAACCGGACTAGAAAATGGAAAATATTCTTCCATGTCGAAACGAGATCAGAGCCTGCTTTTGTTCACGAAACCCTAAAATAATCATGGGCATCACGATGCTGAAAGAATTCAAGTGATTCGAGTCTTCGCATTGGGGGGCGTGCCGGGGGTTGGGAAGACAACCGTGGCGCGGCAATTTTTTGCGATGAGCGGCTTCACAGAGGGCGCTATATGCCGAGAGGGCCTACTCCGCTTCCACACCTCAAACGCCATTAACGCGTTCACGCTGGGCATTTATGGCGAAGGGCTGGAGTATGCCGGAACGGATCGCCTCAGCATGGCGGTGCAGCCGGACGCTGAGCGATTTATTGAGCTATGGGGCAGCAGCAAGCAGACGTTCGGCCTTTTCTTTGAGGGGGACAGACTTTTCAATCTGCGCTTTCTTCAGCTCTGCAAAAAGAATTCGATCGCCATGAGAACGATGATCTTAACCGCGCCATTTGAGACTCTGGTCTGGCGCCACGGGTTTCGGCAGGACCATCAGAAGGCCAGCTTTTTGAAGGGCCCGGAAACGAAGATGCGAAAAATTCAGCGGAGATTTGAGTGCGAGACGAGAGAGAACGTCAGAGAGTTTGACCCAGCAGCAATAGCTTTTGAAATTAAACAATGGCTCAAGGGAGATAAAGATAAATGAGAAGAAAAACTAAACCTGAAGAAGGTGCCAACACCATCAGCCTTCCTCTTGAGATCCAATTCAAAAAAGATTGGACCGGCACATGGCTTGCTCGTGAGTTAGGGGGCCAATGGAAAAGGTGCAGCTTTAAAGATAGCAGCATGTTCCTGGACCCGATCTCGGATCTGCCGGTTGTGGGAAGCCAATCGGCGAGTGGATTTTGCTTTGGTGGCTCAGACTCAGAGGTTACTAATCCAGTTTCTGAGCTCAGGAATGATCTGGCTGAGCAGCGCCGGCTCCGAATTATCGACCGAGCCGTATGCGAGGAATTCCGCAAGCTGGTCGTCAACCAGATGAACCGAGTGGGGGACTGAAGTGAGCAACCCCAATTCCAAGCCAATGAAGGATCCGGTCGAGGCCTTCCTCGATGGTTTCATCAAGGACACCGAGGAGAAGTATCCCGATCATGCCAAAGCTACGATCGGGTTCTGCTTGGCGAAAATGGTTCGCGTGCTGTACCGAGCGCAGCCCTCAGCCTCCCTCCCAAGAAAGCAGGCGGCGAAATTCTTCGAGGAGTTTCGCCAGTGCTACTCAATCGAAATGAAAGAGGCTGAGAAAAAGCGCGCGCAGGCGAGCCTCGAGGAGCGGGGGATTATGATTTCCCCACCGGGGCCCGGTGCTCTCGTTCTGCCGCCAAGCATAATCGCGCCGCCAAGGGGAGCTAAATGAGCAAGTTGGACTATGGCGTCAACCAGGCGATTGCCGGGATGTTGGAGGAGCAGAGGAAGGGGAATATCGGGTTAGTTGTGATCAGCATCGTCAAAAAGGACGGAATCGCCGGTCATGCCATTGGCGGAACGACGGAATTTGCGATGACGATGATTGGGAACCTTGAGTGCATCAAACAGAAGATGGTGGGGGGGGAACTATTGAGCAGCTCGAGATGGAAATAGATGAGAAGGGCCCCTGCCCCTCGATCGTTCATCCTGGAAATGAAACTGAAAATTAAAAAAGCAGGCCCCGGGGGCGTCGCATCCCGGAGCCTGCCACGGAGGTGCCCTTCGGGTGACCGAAGATGCAAAACCCCTTACAACCCTGCCGCGTCGAGAGCCGAATCCAACGCAGTCGCCACGAGCTGCTCTACTAGCGGAAGCTCCGGCTGAGCCCACGTCGGAATGACGCCCTTGCTAACGAGCGAATTTCCGAGCTCCGTCAACAGATCAACAACCCATTGGCGGGTGGTCGCCCGCAGTTCCGTCTTGGTGAACGCCACGCCCGTTGCCGGGTTGGTGGTCGGAAGCAGCTTTTGGACGTACTGAATAACGATCGGAAGAATGGCGCTTAGCACGGCGCCTAGAATAGATAGCCACGACATAGAGACCTCCTGATTGCTGGTTAGCGCGACATGCGCTGTAGCATTTGGTTGCAGCCATTTTACCACATGAAATAATGGGAGCATGAGCGACGATATTAATCCCTCCCAGCTTCTCATCGAAATAGCCAATAGCCTGCTTTGGGTGCGATCTGATTCTGCTGAGGGGCACGACCGCGGGCCCATGGTGGATCAGTTCGAGAAGTGTCTGGGGGGAACGGTGCTGGGGGAAAGCTACTGCATGTTTTTCGTTCAATACTGCGTCAAACAAGTCGAGGCTCGGCTGGGCATTCAGTCCAACATTTTCCGCTCCGGATATTGCATGGCGGTATGGAATAGCAGCCCGGTACTGATGCGCCGGCCCGCTCCGCCGGCCGCCGGGCAGATCGTAATCTGGAACCGCCGAGGGACGACGCAGGGGCATACGGGGATCGTGACCGGCATGCGCAGCCCGGCCGTCTTTACCACGATCGAGGGCAATACCTCTCCTGGGATGGGGATCGAGGCGGAGGGGCTAGGGGTTTATGCTAAGGAGAGGACCCTATCTGGGAACGCAATGTTTGAGCTAAAGGGCTTCCTGCAGCCTTTTTAGTGCTTCCTTGGCTTGCGCTCCAGGCTTTGAATTCGCTCCTCGTGAGCGCCAAGCTCCTTCTCATGGAACGTGATGCGCTCCAAAACCTGTGCAATCTGGACGTTCAGCGTATTGATTGATTTGGCTACATAGAGCACGGTCGCGCTAAGACCGCCGAGAAATGCCCAATCGACGAAGCGCGCAAAATCTAGATTTTCCATGGTAGCCCCCGGTTGGATTGATTCCTGATACACTTTAACGCGAAGGAGGTTTTCAAATGAAAAAAATGCTTCTGGTTTTCGCTTTGCTCGCAGCCAACGCTTTCGCTTCCTACTCCGTTAGGGAGTACAAGGAGCCTCATTTTCTGGGGCTGAAGCGGCATTGGACGCACCATTTAAATTTCCTGCAGACGCACCGTGTGATGCGGCTCTCTGCGCCTGCGCCGGTCATTGGCCTGTACGATCTTACCCCGCGCGTTAGCCCGCCCGAGGACCAGGGGAATTGCGGCTCATGCTTTGATTTTTCTGTCACTAAGGCTCTTCGCTCAGCCCTCATGCTGGTCGGGAAAGATCCGGGGAGACTTGCGTTCAACTACATTTTGAATAACTGCGGGCCGGTGCATGAAGAAGGGTGCAGCGGAGGCGATTTCGATGCCGGTCAAAATATGCTCAATGGATTGGGTCCGTGGCTTGAGAGTCAAGATCCTTACACCGCTGAGGAAGGATCCTGCCCTTCTGGATTGGCCGTCGCAGGAACAGCTCTCACTTGGAATACTGTAGGCCCGGGGAATAGAGCGCCAACCTTCCAAGAGCTAGCCACGGCAATCAGTCAAAACCACATGCTATCGATTGACGTAGCCGTCTGCGGGCAATGGGGAAATTATTCGAGCGGCATCTTCGATGAGAATCAGTGTGGGGCCGAGAGCATTAACCACATGGTCAATTTAGTAAAATATGATTGCCAAACCTCCGTCGATGCAAACGGCAACTGCGTGTTCGATCAGAACGGCCAGCCGAAGAATGGCGACGGCTACCTCACCGTCATGAACAACTGGAACACGACGTGGGGCGAAGGCGGCTACATGCGCACCCGTTACGGGGTGGACGCGGTAGCGAATACGGCCATGTATTTCGACGTGAAATAAGTTGCCTTGCGGGACAGAGAGCGGCGGTCCGTGGGGAGATGTGCTCGACTTCTCGATGTACTCCCTCGGCGAGGGCCTCGCCTATTTAGCGCTGCGGTTAACTGGGATGATTTAGCTGAAAATAAAAACCGGCCCGGAAGCACCATTACCCCGGGCCGGCCAGCAGTCCGTACTTCGAATAGATATTACTTCTGCTTGCCTAATTATTAAAGATTAACCTGGAATGAGTTTCCATTTCCGGCCGCTCCTCCGGTCCCTGGCGTAGTTCCTGAATGTGATGTGCCGGCGCTGCCGGCCGTGCCGGCACTCCCCGTTGAATCGGAGATAATCCCTGTGCCGGTGTCAATGATAGTGATTCGCCCCCCTGCTCCCCCGCCTCCTCCATTTCCACCATCACCAGAGTTAACAGCACCAATAGAACCGCTAGCCGCCGCCGCTCCATTCCCTCCGGACGCTGAAACGAGACCGACTACAACACTTCCCAACAGAGGCCCATGTACGAGGTAAACCCAACCCCCGCCCGCTCCAGCGCTTCCCCCGCCGCCCGCCGTCCCGGTGTTGCCCGTCCCATAGGACGTTCCAGTGGTTCCGGCATTCCCGCCGTTGGCTGCGATAGCGCCTGCGGCGGTGCTTGCGCCGCGCTTGATGACATTGGCCGCAAGAAAAACAACACCACCGCCAGTGCCAGATCCGCCGGTCCCTCCGCTGTCTCCGCCGCCGCTAACGGCGGCCGCAGACCCGCCGGAGGCGCCAGAGCATCCACCACCAATGACTCCGGTGTTGAGCTGTATTAGGTCCCTGGTGAGGCTCTGAATGAGAAAGTAACTCGAAATGGCGGTCGAGGATCCTCCTGTGCCCCCGGTGCCACCGCTACTACCGCCTGCGCCACCTATGCCGCCATTATCTGGCGCTGTAAGGCATGTGCTGGCGTTCCCAGGATTCCCAGTAAGCGTCGCGCCATTGGCGCCCGCAACGCCCGTAGATCCGCCTCCAGTAATCGCACCAGCGTTCGCTGATCCAGCCGATCCAGCCGCGCCAGCGGAGCCTGAGGTGGCGTTCCCACCATTCCCGCCATTGGCGCCATTCATTTTGATGGCATTCGCCGGGGCGCTCGTTAGATCAAGGGTGCCAGCAACGAACATGCGGTAGCCGGCCGTATTGACAGACGCGGATCCGCTCAGCGTTACGTTGTTGTAATAGGTGTCGCGCGTTAGCGTGGTCGTTCCAGACGAGGCGGTCAGATTTCCGTCGGTTCCACCGCCATAGAATATCTGCGGATTAAACTTATATGGCTGGCCAGCCAGCGCGCTCGCGCACGCGGCGAGCACTAGAAAGGAAGTAATGAATTTCATTTTCACCTCAGCGTAGTTTCCACTTCGTCGATCCGGCGAAGAGGGTTTTGGATTCGAACTGATCGAAAGGGTAAGCGGTCGTGTAGACCGGATCCGCGATGGTATCTCCTCCGGCAGTTTCTAGCGTGACCGCATTGGCTACTACTCCGTCGATGCGATCCAGCGAGTAGGAGAAGCCCTCATTGGCCGCAAGGCTCGGGCAGATGATCACCACTGGGCCGGCTGTAGCGTTTATCTCAATCGCCTGCTCAAGGCCCGTCATCGTATAGGGTGACATGGCGGCATTTACAGACGTGATGACCTGGTTGCTGGCGGCTGCACCGGAATCGAAAGACAGGGTGGAGCGAGCGTCGATCACATCCAACGAAGAGAGAGTCGAGCCATCCTGAGAGCCGAGGATCACGTAGCAGATCGGCATTACCTGCTTTGTGATGCTGATGCTACCGGCTCCGGTGGTCAGCTGGTTAAGGATTCCAGTAACGCATTGTGCTTTGGTGCCTTGCGTGCCGTAAACGATGTTGATTTTGTTGGCCGTGGTGAGCCCTACGCGCGCAACGATGTAGTCGCCGGCGCTCGGAATTGTGGGCGTAAAGTTGGACGTCAGCCCGTCGCCACCGCTCACAGCTCCGGTTAAGAAATTGTAGTACGAGTCTTGTTGAACGAAAGCTCCACCCGACTGCGGATAGGAGGCTGCGATAGTGCTGTTCACATATAGGAACAACGTCGGAAGGTTACCGAAGAGCTGGCTGGGCTTGATGCCGACGATATTCGGCGTCGAGCGGTAGGGCCGGCAGCGATCGTCGTTCAGCCCCTGATACTGCTGAAATTCAGTATGCCGTCCCAGGCTGTCGCGGATCATCATGTCGATGTTCGGCGTCGAGATCGTGCTCGCGCCCGGGTCAACCGATATGCCGAAGAGCACGACGTCGTTGGCGCCGGTAGCCGCGAAAGGGTAATCCGCCGCAGCCCCTTGGGTGCCGGGAATCAGAACTACCTGCGTCGCATAATCGACATTGAGCGGAACCTGCACGCCGGCGATGGTCGGTGATTGGATGTAATTGACGGGCGTCAGCAGCGGGCGCGCAACGACGAGATGGCGAACGGTATTGCTGCCCGTTGGCACGGGAACCGTGACGGTGGCAACGGGCGCGACGCCGGAGATCGCCATGAAGCAGCCCGAGGCGCTGACCGCATAGCCTGGATTGACCCCAACCGACAAACCGGTAGCGCCCTGAAAGCCGAAGCCCTTGAGAACGGCCTTGTTGAAGGTGCCCTCGAACATACCGCCGTAGGTCTGGCGCTGGGCCGCATCCCAGTTTCCGAAATCGACCTCGTTCCACGGGTAGCGGTGAAGTACCGGCCAGTTGTATTGGTTGATATTGTCATTCGCCATGCGTCACCCGTTCCCTTAGAGTATAAGCGAATCCGCTAATCCGTCAGTTATTACGTGAGTGCTCCGCGCCGGCTCGGCCGCGGTAAGCACGATGTCCAAGGCCAGCCGCTGCTCTGCCGTCAGCTTGATATCGTAGATCCGGACCTCGTAGGTATATGCGTCATCCTGCATTTCGGTCCATTGTGCCTGCGTCAGGCCAAACTGCCCTGGGTTGGTACAGCCAGCGCATAGGCCCGCGCCGACCGCGCGGAGTTGGTAGTAGCCGCCCAGGAAAGTGTTTACCCCCAGCAGCGAGACGCCGATCTGCCAGACGCCCGATGCCGATTGCCAGTTGATCAGGTCAAATCCAGAGGGCGCGTGCAGCGGCAGCCAGGGGAAGAGCCCTTGAACGGCATTCACCATGCTCTGGTAGTTGATGCCCCCCGGGCGGTTGCGGAGCTTGGCTATCACGTTCGCCCGGCGCTGAGCCAGGGAGATGGGGGAGGCTGTGATCTGGTTGAAGCACATGATCTCCCAATCGTCGATAAAGTCGACGGCCGTGCCGGGAAAATAGTTCAGGTAAATTCCCGAAGCGCTCTGGTAAGCCGTTTCCAGGCACTCGGCGAAGGAATAATTATCGGCCGTAACGAAACCGGCTGTGGGAGGGCCATCGAGCTGCACACCCTCAGGGCTTTCGCGCTGTAGGATTCGGTACAGCTGTGGGGCTGTCAAAAACAATGGCATGGCTTATTGCACCGGTCCTGTGCTGACGACGGTGATCACACCGGGCACTGGAATCTGGTAGGGCAGCAGAGGGAAGTTTGCCGTCGCGCCGAATAGGTTGTCCACGCGCCGATCAGAGAGCAGCGAAATCACACCAGGAACGAGAGTGCCGGCGGAAAGGCCAACGTCGATCGTGTCCTCTATCTCCGAAGCTAGGACCCAGCCCATGCCGTAAGCCTGGCGCCCGCCCGGGGGCGTCTTGTAGATCGCACGGCTGACCTCGCGCTGAACCAGTTGATCGTTCGTCAGCGTTTGGTTTGCCAAAATAGTGCTGCCCGTCTGCCCAGAGGGGTAAGTCACGTAAACGGTAACCGGCACGCTGACGGCAGTAGGCGGCAGAACAAAGGGGCAATCGGTGAAGGGGCATTGAGCTTGGATGTAAGCCTGCACCTGAGCTATGAGAGCAGCGGAGGGGATCTGAACCACTGCATCGCCCGCGTCGATCGCTTCGTCTATGTTCGTCGTGCCGGCGGTGATTACGACGCCAACGGAGCCGAGGCCGAACGGAAAGCGGATCGTATTGGCTGTAACAGCTCCGGCCGCGATCGCCCATACGGAATAATCGTTTGCGTTCCCGCCAGCTGGCGGTTGCTGAATGTAGTTCAGCACTGCGGCAGCCGCCTGAGAGTTCGCCTCTGTATCGGTGCCGTCGGCGATGTTGGTGTAAGCGGTGGCCGCGGCCGTGATGTTCGAGGGCGGGCTCGTGAAGGTCAGCACCGCGCCGGCCAGCAGGTTCTGCGCTTGCCCCGTTCCTACCGATTGGATCGGGACGATCGCGCCGGTCGCTGAGGTTCCGGTATTTACGTCCTTGGTCGTTTGATAGGTATTCCCGTTCGGTAGGTAAGACAGCACTGAGTTAACAGGAATATCGGTCCCAGAGGGCGCGAGAACTAAGATGCTGCCTACCGCTACGGTGGCCGGAAGAAAGGTGCGGTTCAGCCATGTTTGCAGGTGCCGGCTGACGGCATCGGTTCGGGCGTTTTGGACGAAAGCGTCGTTGGCAATGAGGCGCTGATCGGCATAGACGCCGGAAAGAATGGCGCCGTTGATTTGGGATTTGATGTACCACTCAGAGTCGGTCTGATCGATATTCACGAGCCCGGGCTTAAGGGCGTCCAGATTGGCCAGGTATTCGGCTGCGCACTCATCTCTTGTCTTAAAATCGACGGCCATTCTGTCTCCTTACGAGATCGGATCCAGGATTAGGGGCGGTTGCGGCCCCGAAGCATCTACTGCGATGATCTGAATCTGCCTGTAGCCCCGGCCGCTCGCCAGCGTGGAAACGTCCATTTCCTCCGCGCGGCCGTCATCTATGATCGGCTGAACGGCGCGCTGAGCGGCGGCTGCAACAACATTTGGCTGGCTGGAAAGGCTCTTGTCGTTCTTGATCTGCCAAAAATCACTTCCCCATTCGCTATCTGGGGCATGTAGCCATCGGGTGCGAGGTCCCATTAAGCGGACGTAAATCGGCGTCTGAAGCGTTGTGTCGAGAACAGGGTTGCCCGTTTCGTCCATGTCGTAGTCGCCCGTGGCAGGATCTATAAGCCAGCTCTGTCCGTTCATCTTGCCCTCAAGGATAACCCCAATGCGAGCGTGCGTCAGCTAACCGTGCCCGTCACCACGCCCCCGGCTCCTGCGCCGGAGGTGACTTCACCGGTGACTAAAGCATTATCTTGGATTTCATCTACGATCGCCGTTGCGATGGCTGTGCAGCAGTTTTGAAGCTGGGCGTCGCTTTCTACCGTAATAACCCCGGAAAGGGCTGCGTGTAGTTTCGAGGCCAGATCGGAAATCGACATGGGCATGGGTTAGCTCCCGACTGTAGTTTTGCTCAGCATCGAGCCATCGTCTACGGGGCTTGAGGCCTGGCCGGTGAAGGTGGCGGCATTGAGCGGCGGCGTGGTCAGGCCCCCTAGCGAATCCGTATGGGTATGTGCGGCTATTGCGCTGAGCACCGTGGAAAGGCATTGCTGCAGGACGTCGCCGAACACGTAAGCGTGGGTAGCCTGCATGCTGCCGAGCAGCACCTTTCCGTTTTGCAGCCAAACCACCTGGCCATATTCGTTGTAGAGCATCGAGCAGCCGGCGCCTGGGTCAGGACGCTTCGCGTCGCGGTGGCCTATAACGTAGCGCGCCCCCGGATCCGTCCCGATCCTGGCGGTCATGCTATTGGTGCCGTCTGGCGCGCGCGCAGCGAGGCCGTAGGGGAGGACTAGCGGGCGGGTGGGGATAGTGCCCTGCCCAGGGAAATTGTTTGCTATGTCCTCACTCTGGACCTGAGCATTGAGCGTATTGGCGGGGAGCACAATATTCATCGCCCTCTTGATCTCATCCCGGATCATCGCTTGGAGCTCAGCCCTTGCGTCTACCGAAATCATGTAGAGACCCCCGGCGGCGCTGCAATGTCGCCTACGATGGTCCCGGCCTTGCAGAAATATGCGGTGGTTCGCTGTCCGCCAACCGGATCGAAGGTATACGTCACGGTGTGGCAATACATATTCTCGTCTAGGTTCCCGCGGTCGTGGGTGATCTTGGCCATCGAGTCGATCGTAATCGGCGTGCCATCGTCGTTGTAGTGGCCTGGGACGGAAATGACTACGCCAACCTCTTTCACGTTTTGCTTTGCGATTTCCCTTTTTGCCAGTGCTCCGAATAGGTTGCCGCCGGCTACCTGCAGCTGGTTCACCTCTGACAGGTCCTGAGCTGAGCTGCTATCGGGGCTCGACCAGAGGATGGTCTTGAGCACGCGGTGGCCGAGTTGGAGCAGGTTGTTTGGCCCTCGCGAGGCATTCACTACCGCCTGCTGCGGCCCGACGATGTTGGTTACGTTTTCCTGGGATGTGAAGATCGGGACGATCACGTTCGGGATGGTAGCCGCGGCAAAGCTCGACTTAATATTCATCACATTGGCGATGCGCTTGGCCTTGATCAGGTACCAGCTCTGCGTGGAGGCTTGCGCCATATTGGGGCGGCCGATCCGCAGGGTTCCGTCAGGCAGCATCCAAGCAATGCAGTTGAGCGGCTCAAGGAACCGCTGCAGGCAGGTCATTTTTGAATCTGCCGGCTCTGTGGCAAAGAGATAGGGCAGGCCAGGAGCTTGCTGCAGGGAGAGCCCCTTGATGCGGGTATCGACCTGAAGCTGGTTAAAGACGACTTGGATCGTGACCTTATTGCCCCAGAAGGGCTTGGAGTCCATTGAGATCGCATCCTGATCTACAAACTGCCCGAGCAGATCTCGCCCGTGAACGGAGACCATTTCCCCGCCGTCAGCGTCGTTCTCAACCTCCACCTCGTCGATCAGCCCCGTTGCTAGCGTCGTCTTATTGCCCGACAGCTGTACCACGTCTCCCTCGGAGAAGTACTTCTGGAACGGGGCCGGATCATCAGGTGCTGCAAATGAGAAGGAAAAAGCGGAAGCGGGCACCAGTACGCTTTGGGTGAAATCGTACTTGATGAAATTTTTGAGCAGGAAAGAGCCAGAGGAAAGGAAGCTATTAGCGTTGCTCCCGTTCAGCGGGAAAATATTGATCGAGACCGGAGGGTATTGGCCGGTGCGCTGAATGTCAGAAATAAGGCTCACGACACAGGCACCTGCAGACTGGTTCCCTGGGGCACAAGGTTAGAAGATAGAATCCAAGGATTCTGCAGCTCAATGTAGTAGCTCAGGTTTACGTCCAACCCGCAGGCAAAGGCGATCTCCCGCACGCTCATATCCCGAGGAGTCGTGAAGTTCACCAATGCGCTCTGGGAATTGGCCAAGGCGGCCTGCAGGACAGAGAGCATTTGGTTGGAGGAAACCTTCAGCTGCAAAATCTCATCGTGGAAGTAAAGCGAGCCATCCGTCTGCTGGTTTACCGGCTCGATCACCGTGGAGGTTTCAAGCTGCGAGATGATGGCTTGAGCCTGATCGCGCAGGGTGTTTACCGCATTAGTGGCCTGCGTAGGCGTTAGCGAAGAAATGGGGGAGTTGGTAGATGCGTTGGCTACGGGCAGGAACGGATCCTGAACGGAATTGGCTACGGGGAAATTTGTTTGCGCCGTATTGCCGGATCCGGTGGCCGTCCCACCCTGGCTTACGGGCAGTAGGCCCGGGAGGTCAGTATTGGAATCGGTGCTGAAAGACGCGCTCAAGCTTTGGAGCAGGGCGGTAAACCCTGTGCTGTAGGCGGTAAGGGCATTTGAGATCTGAGTAGCGAACCCGCGGATCGCAAAGATATTGGACTGGATGCCGATCGCTATGTTGTTCACGGCAGCTACCGCACCCATAGCGGCCTGCAGCGCGCTCTTGAAAGTGGAAACCTTATTCGGGGCGGCGGCTGCGAGCTGGGAGATCGTAAAGGTATGCTCGATAAACTTGATCCGCAGAATGATGGCCTTGCGGCTCGCCGATTCATGCAATATCTCGCCGTCGGTGGGCGTTACGGGCAAGCGCCCGCGCACGGGATGAGTGAGGATGCCAGCACCCGGCTGGTTGAGCTCCTTAAGGAAGGCATTCAGGCCGTTGACGTAATTCGCGCCCCAGATGATGACGTCGAGATTATTCTCCTCGCCCTTGCGGCCCAGATCATCCGTGGTCTGGCCATCGACATAAGCGAAGCGGTAGACAACCTTCCGGCGGCCGATGATGTCCGTAATCGACATCATGGAAGCGTTGTAATCGTTTGGGCCCGGTTTGAAGGCGATGAACTTTACGGGGGCGGGCGCGGCGCGCGGAGGAAGCGTTTTGGCTAGCGTGAGGTTCGAGATATACGTGCATTCGACGATATTCCAATTGCTAGCCGCCAGCCCGGACAGATCGTTGAGGATGCCGGCTACGGGAGAGATTGGGGCTGCGATGTTAAAGATGGCCATTCATCCCTCCTTTTTAGGGCCCAACGCTTGAGCCCCGCGGGGCCCGCATGGAAGATCCGTGGGCATGCCCTGAGCCAAGGCCTTCAATTTTTATTTTCTGCCCGCTAGCGTTGATCGCTTTGATGTCCTTAAGGTGGCTGGAGATCTCTTTCAGGATTGCGGCATTCTCATTGTTCTTTTCTCTCTCCTGCTGCAACGGTGCGGTGACGCGGCTGTACTGCTGGCGCTCATTCTGAAAGCCCGCGGCTACTACGGCCCCGCCGACGGCTACCGCCGCCCCGACAGTGGCCAGAGCAGGCAAAGCAGCGCCGATGCCAGCGCCAGGCAATCCGCCAAGACCGCCGCCCATTCCGATATTGTCCACCCAAACATGCTGCACCGTCTTTCCTGAAGCCTCAGCGACTGCCGAGGAGGCTAAGCCGGAAGCCAGCCCTCCGCCCAGCCCTTTGCCGATGCCCTTGAGGCCGAAACCAGCTAGGAGAGCAGCCAGAATGCCTCCGCCGGCAACCACCGCGGCTGCGCCCCCGGTGGACTGGCTTGCCTTGCCAAGTAGGTTTGTTGCGCCCTGCTCAAGCGGGGCGATCGCGGAAGAAAAGTAGGATCCGATCTTGTTGATCGAGCGGCCGAAGTTCTCAGCCATGCCCCCGCTTTCGCGGTAGGCCTTCTCGATGTCCACCACGCGGTTGCGCGCGTCCTCGATCGCCTTACCGTTCGTTCGCATCGCCTCCGCCAAGCGGATGAAGCCCTGCGCTTCCTCATCGCTGAAGCCGAAAGTCTTGAGCCCAGCCTGCGCATCTCCCAGCCCGCGGCCCTTAGCCTCGCGCAACGTGCTCTCGATCGCCTTCTGGTTAAGCTGCCCCTGGGGACCGATGATGCGGCCAAAGCCTTGTGCTTCTATTCCAAGGCGGGAAATTCTGTTGAGCCCTAAGTACTTCTCCAGAAAGGCCGTGGAGTCCTGTCCCCCTAGAAGAGAGGCAGATGCCAGCCCTACAGCCCCCCCTCCCTGCAGCTGCTTTTTAAAATCAGCATTCGCATGCGAGAAAAGGTCATTCAGCGATTGCAGCGCATCGGTGGCTGATTTGCCGGTGGCATCGCGAATGCGCAGGACATCGGCAGAAACGCGGCTTACTGCCTTCAGGTCGTTAGGGTTCTCACCACGGGCTGTTACCGCCTGCGCTAGTCCCTTGGCGATCTGCCCCTCCTGCCCTCTCTGCCCGGTGATGGAAGCGAGCTCGCCGGCCGTCTTGGAATACTGGATCAAGTTCGCTTCCCCGCGCACGGGCGTTTCCGCAAGCCCTTTGAGCGCATTGCCAGCAGCCTCAGAGGAGAGTCCGATCGCGCCGAGCCCGCGGGTCATGTGCTCTTGGAATTTCGCAAAGGAGCTTTCCGTCATGCCGAAGACGGAGCCGAGCTTGCGGATAGTATCCGACAGCCCGATAGACTCTTTAATAGCCCCGCGGAATTGGTTGCTGAGCTTTAGGCTGTCGCTCAGTGCGTTAATAGAGAGCAGGCTGCGGAAGTCTTTCTTGAGCTGATCCGCTACGTTCCGGCCCATATCGCGCAGGCCTTGCAGAAAGGTTTTCGTCTTCTTGGTGTCCTCATCGAGGTTGTCAGCGAGCTTCTTGCCCATGTCCTTGAGGGATTCGCCAACAGCCTTGGATTGGTCGGTGATCTTGGCCAGATCTTCGATGATTTTGGATAGCTGCGAATTTACTTGCAGTTCAACGGCCACGGGCTATACCCCCTTTCGGATGATACCAGCCGCCAGGGCGTGGATAAACCACCAGGTCACTTGTCCGCGGGTGAGTCTTCGCTGGTCAAGAAGTAGCGAGCCAGAACTAACAATTGCAAGCGCGATAACGCAGTCAGTAGTTCTCTGTTTTTTTTTACCTGAGCGACGAGTTCCTCGACGTCCTTTTCGGGGAAGCTTTCAACGGCCGGATCGCACATGCGCACAACATCTACGTATTGCTGGTAGTAGAACTGCACCTCTTCGGGCGTCATCCGGTCAACGGAGTGCTCCGTAAGCTGCGGATCCCTCATTCCCACATCGGAGGTGGTTGCCATTACGATCGTCTTACGCGCTAGGATGGACGATTCATTCAGCGTAGTCCGCATAGCCTCTGGGACGGAGCGCAGCTCAGCCATCGTCTCATTCGCCATAGTGATCGTCTCCCCCATCGAGAGCGGGCGAACGTGAATGATTTGGTCGCGGATTTGAATCGGATGGCGATAAGCGATGCCCATGCGCATGCGCGCGAGCATCTCCGTGTCGATCATTGGGACGGGTTTTTTATCTTCGGACATGGTGGATCACCTCGTCATCAGCCCGTAGCGGCTAATGAGAGATTCGTATCAAATAGAGCGGAGTTGCCAATGGAATCCTTCCAGCCCAGCGCACCAAGCGCGAAGACGCCCTTGGCCTCTTCACCCACGCCAGGCGCCGTATCCTCGCAGGTCCGGCGGTAAAGGTTGGTGGCGACGTACTGATCAGCGCCGATCACAATATTAAGCGCTACGGAATTGTTCTCGTAATCGATCGACTCGATCTTGGGGCGCGCTAGCTGATTTTCGACGGGAATCGTAAGGTCGATCTCGATGTCGGTATTGCCCTCGACGAAGCCAGAGTTAAACCCATCCTGGGTCATCCCTTTAACCGGCCGAGAGTTGAAATTCCGCCGAGAAGAAAAGGTAAGCACATCCTGCAGGTATGCCCCGTTGAGGCTGAGAAAGGCCCGATCTGCAAACCTGGTTGCCATGCGTTATCTCCTCTTAAGTGCTCAGGCTGAGCAAGTCGTCAAACAGCGTGGTCAGCACCGTATTGGTCGCGATCACATGCAAGCCCGGGATGATGTTGATGGGCAGCTGACAGTCCATCCGGCTCCGGTCCGTCGCGTTCTTCTGCACAAGGAATAGCTTCGAGAGCTGTGCCACCGCTTGGAACATGCCCATATCTTCGAAATCGCCAGCCAGCTGCACGGCTGCGCCACGAACATCCCGAACCTTTTGGTTCGAATTCTTTACGTTCTTAAATTGCGGCTGCTGTTGCGCGTTCCACCAAGCTTCACGCCAGTAGAAGGCGACCTGGAAATCTTGAACGTCGATATAGGTATCGTTCGTGATCGGATTGCCAAACTGATCGAAGGTGCGCGTGGTAATCGTGCGCACGTAACCGACAGAGCCATCGGGCCGAACCTTAAGAGGCGTCCACCCCTGCTCCAAGGCCGTCTCCGATTCAGAGCCAGCGCCAACCGAAATCCAATCGGTATTTTGCAGCGGAGCCGCTACGCCTCCGATCGGAAGGCTATCCATCGGATTGAAGGGCGGCGCATTCGCTGCCACCTGCGCTACGGCCGCGGCACACATCTGCGCTACGGAATAAGCCGGGGCATTCGCTCCCGTGCCGGTATCGCGCAGCCAGAAGGCTTCGAAATTGAAAGAGTTGTAAACGTTCGGCAAGCTCGCCGGGTTCACAACGCTGCGGTTAAAGACCGCGCCGAAAGTGCCAAACTGATTATTCTCAACGCGCTCGGGGCCGGACATGGTCTGGCAGGTCGCTAGCAGCGCTTGTCCTAAAGTCTGATTCAGCCCGTCGTAGGGGGAGACGATCCAATCGTTGCGCAGCTTCTGGATATTCGCCAGGCAGGCGTTCGTTCCTCCGCCGAAATCAGTGTCCGTGCTGGCGAGCGGGCAAATGTTGATATTCGGGAAGGTTCCCCCCTGCTCCGCTTCAATGGCTTCGACGAAAGCGTAAACCATCTGCGCGATCTCAGAGCCCGCGCCGCAGTAGCCGGCGACCTCACCGGAGGCCGCGTTGGCGTCGGTCGTGTTGTTGACCTTGATCACCTGATAGTTGGTAACGCCCGTCGAGCCGGAGGCAGCCGCAGCTCCTCGATGGCCGATGATGCAGACGGTCAGCAGTGGTGAGGGGAGGCCAATATTCTGGCCGAAGGTCAGCTGAGAGGGATTGCTCGGCGTTAGCCGGTTACCTATGCTCGTGAGTGGTAATCCCATTAGCTCTGTCCTCCTGGCTGGTTGTCCTGGTCGGTGATCGTCAGCTCCACCGTAGCATTATCATCCTGCAGCAGCTGAAGATTGGTGACGATCGTCTTTAGGTCGCCAATCGTAACCTCGAACGGGGTATCTTTCTCCCGGTTCGTGCTTTCCAGATACAAATCCCACTGCCGTAAATCCAATCTGAAGTTTATCTGAAATTGGGTCAGGGGCACAACAGAGTCTTGCCATTCGAAGCCAAGGCTGTTGTCAAAGCTCAATACCTTCCCCAGCTCATTGAGCCCCGGAACCATCGCGGACACCGCGTTAAAAAACGGGGTAGCGCGGAATTGCTGCCAGAGTGCGCCGGTTACGATCGCCGGCAGCTTCTGCAAATCCCGTCGCCGCAAGTTGGCGGGCCAGATAATATCGGCCGTCACATTGCCGGTAATGAACCAGCTTTCTTGGTCTTTAGACCCCTGCAGGCAGTAGATGCGAAGCGCTGGAAGGTTTCTATAGTCGTAATCCATGCGCCGGTAGCCATCGATAAAGTCCCCGAAAATCGCGGGCCATTGAGGCGTAGCCTTAAGGCTCTTTACGATGGCTTCTACGAGAAATTGAGCGGGGTTGTCGAGGAAGGGGTAGCTCTCGGTGAGGCGGTCTATTTTCTCGAAAGCATCTGCACCCATAGGCCCCAGATTATCAGTTCGCGAGCGTGTTCAACAGCGCCTCGAGCTTATTTCGCAGCGCGGTCTCAACCTCAAGCTGATCATCCGCGGTCCATTCGTCCATCGGGCGGGCTGGGATCGTAGCCTTCTTTGCCAGCAGGTAAGTGATCCCATTTTTTCCCTTAACGATAGGCGCGCCCGATTTGCCGGATTTGATGTGCTTAGCGAGCTTCGAGGGGGCGTTGGAAGATTTTGCGCTCCCGTTAGGCAGGGGGATCCAAAGGACAGGAAAGCGCTTAGGTCGGATGATGCCGCCGTTATTGAGAATGTCTGCATAAGCCAGGCTAGTCCCTATCGTGATCGCCTCCCCGGCAATGCGAACGATGCCGCTAGGGCCCTGTCCTGGGCGCTGGCCATCATTCTTAGGGGCAAAGGAGCGCCGAAGCTCGCCGCCTTGGCTGAGCGGCTGCCCATCGCGCAAGAGGGGCTTCTTCCAGGGGGTTGGGCGGCCGGCATTGCTTTCGTCGAACATGAGGCCGCGGTTCGTTTGCAGCTGCGCGGCAATGAAAAGGGAAATCTCCTCCTGGTGGGATTTGACTAGCTGCTCAAGGGCTGGGAAGCGCCATTCGATGCCGACTTGGCTCATAAGCCACACTTGTCAGCGATCTGCTTCGTTTGAGCCAGAGCCCGGCCGAGCATCACCGTCAGGCAAATGAATTCCGCGGTCACGGTCACCATACATGGTCGCTATCGCATGGGTTCCAGAAGTTAGCGCCCGGGTCATTGATTTGGTGCGGAGCAAAGGATTCGCCGTCAGAGGTATTCATAGCCATGCCGGAGTAGCCGTCATCGCACTCGGTGTTGTGCCAATTCAGCCGCAAAGAGGGTAGGGGTGGGTAGAACCATTGCGTCTCCTTCTCCTCATCGCGACGCTTCAAAAGCTTCTCGTCCACCATGTTCTTGTAAATCTTTTCGAGCGACTCGCAGTAGTTGGATCCGTTCACCGCTGAGCCCCGACCGAAGTCGGTGGCTAGGATTAGGATGCAACTCTGCAGTTCGCACAGGACGGTGATGTTGTTTCGCGTAGGGCGAGCGGGAAGCTGTGAGTAGGGAGCGCCGGCATCAGTTTGAAAGGGCGCCAGGTAGCGAGGCGAGAGGTCCTGCTCGACAATCCCCTCCGCCTCGTCCATAAGCTTGCGCGCAAGCGAGAGGGGCATCTTGTCAGAGTCCTGCGGATCATCTCCATCCTCAGCAAAGCGAACCTTCCCGGCTAGGCGGGTTTTGACCTCGTGGAATCGGTGGTAGAGCGGCATTGCATAAGCTTACGCCGAACGCTTGGCGCGGCCAACATACGGCCGGCAGCGAACGATTTCATAACGCTTTACGCCGCCCGCACGCTGCCCGAAATAGGCATAGGGGCCGCGGTACTTCTGGCAGAGATCCTCAGCTACGTCTTCCGTGACCTCGATCACATGCCCCTCGGTCACAATATGCCCCAGCTGCTGCTCGATCGCCGGCTTGCCAGCCAGGTATTCCGCTATGTTCAGCTCATGGCCCGGGGTTAGGATCTTCCCGCTACACAGAGAGACTGCGCGGACAACCTCAAGCTTTACCGTCTTGGTTGACGGCTTCACCATGCGCTTTTTCCCAGGCGGCGGCGGACGGCGAATTCGGACAGGCTCGGCTACCTCTTGGATCTTGCCATCAACCTCGGTATCGATCTCCGGCGCCTCATCTTCCAAGGCGCTAATGACATCGATCGGCTGCTCAAGAATTTGAGGGGAAGGGGATTGAACGGGAGGCTTAGCTTTATCGTCATCTTTCGGATCCGACATTTATCTCTCTCCTGAATTGGCGGAGCACCGCGCCCCCTCCTCGACCAGATAGCTGTATCCACTCAGCCACCCAATACAGGAACGCAGTGCCCCATAATAAAAAAGGGAAGCCTCTTTCGGGCTCCCCTTGATTATGCAACTAGTGAGCGCATTACAGCAAGCATTGCGCTCTTTGAAAGCTTACGGGAAGACCCCGTTCCAGGTATAAGAGCCCCCTGCCGTCGGCCCAACCGAGGCCGTGAGCACATCGAAAGCTCGCTCCAGGTTCGGGCCGCCATAGACACCGGCGAAGATGTCAATATAGGGATTCCCCGGGCCGCCCTTGGTTCCAGGCGCGATATTCTCTTCAACCACCAGGAATTTGCCGAAGCCGGGCGCTGCGGGCGTTCCCGACGCCAAGTGGACGGTCTGGACGAAAGAGCCCAGCTTGTCGCCGCCGGGCAGATTGGTCACATCGAAGAAGATCGCGCCATCCGGGATGAAGTAAATCCCGTTGGTCGTTACGATCTGCTGCGCCTGCGGCGTGGTATTGATGCTCGTCACCGCTCCATTGCCCGGACCTACCTGCTCCTGCTGGAACCAGCCGTCGTAAACCACGACGGGCGGACAGCCAGGGTAGAAGAATTTTAAAACTTCATTGATGCCGTACTGCGCCACCGCGGGATTCGCCAGAGCATTCTGGACGTACGAGCGGACAGACGAGTTGTCCAGGAACCAGCGCGCGGTGTTCGGATTCATGATGATCCGCTTCACCTTGTACTTGCGGTACGGGCCATACCCACCCGCCAGCCAATAACGCAGATCCTGAATCGGCGTGGCTGAGTTGTTGGCATTGATGCCGTCCAACGACCAATTGCCGGCTAGCGGCGTGGCCGTATTGAAGGACGGAATCGAGAAAGCAGTAGTGAGGTTGTTCCAGGTGAAGCCGCCATTGAGGATGGCCTGCCACCGGAGCAGCTCAATCTTCGCCTCCAGCCGGCGGTTCAGCCGGTCAATGTCGAGATCGATATACTGCTCGATCCCGCGGCGGGAGGGGTCCTTCTGACCCAGTTCGCGGAGGAACAAAATCTTCGTTTCGTCGTAGTGGATCGCTTCCTTCCAGTACCCGGGCGAGAATTCCTGCACCCGGCTGCCGAAGGATTGAACGAACTTGGGGCTGGTGCCCGGTAAATAGTCGTTCGTCACGCCACCGGTGGATTCGACAACCTCGTTGCGGACCTTCAAAACCGGCGACGCTACCGAGGGAAGGAATTCCGAGCCCAGATAAGTGCTCGGGTCATTTACCACTTCACGAATGAGCTTCTGCAGCTCACTCGTGTACTGGTCGATAAAAAACTCGTTGCTCGTTGCCGACATTTATTCCCCCTTCGATTGCGGGAAGCCCCGCTAACCTTCGGCTCGCTATCTTTTTTAGAACATCAAAATTTGAGCGCCAGTCGAATCCATGAAAGACCGCGCATTCAGGTTCGTGATCGCATTCGCATCCAAGCCCGTAAGCTTGGTCTGGAATACGTTCCCCTTTACGATCGCCCGGGCAGGCTCGAAGCCGGCCGTTACCGCAGGCGAGAAGGTTACGTTCTCGAACAAAATCGCTTTCGCCGTCCCGGTCCCCGAGGCGCCGCTATTCACATACGCCTGGTAATAGGGCGGGTTGGCAGAGCTCGTATTAGCGGCGATGACCGTGCCGGCGAGGTATCCGCCAGCCTGGTAGTTCATGAGAACCGGCAGGATAAGTGCCTGATGGCGCTCGCACGCCAAGATAATCGGGTTGTCGTTGCGGAACAGTACTGGGTTAAATTCTGCGCCGACCATCTCGCGCCCCCTTAAAAGTTGTTTTTATCAACCAAAAATTAACCGGCTAATTCGGCCGATTCGATCTCCAACACCGGAGCAACCAGCTTAACCAGCTCTTCAAATTGATTTTGGAGTCTTTTGTGACTTTCCGCAAGCGTAGCCATGCGCTTTTCCGAATCTGGGTGCATCTCGCCGCTCATCGACTCAGCGCCCTGGGTCCGCGATTCCATGTAAGCGCGCATCGATTTGAACGCCTCATCCCGCTTTCCCTCGTCGAACTGCTTGCAGGCCAGAGAGAAACAGTGCTCGAGTTCAGCCAGATGATCCGCCCCTTGAGCGCGCTGCTCTTCCGCCAGCCGCTCCGCTCCCTGCTGCCGCGATTCGCAGCCGCCCTCGCCGTAGCCCAGCTGCTTGCCGACCGCCATCTTGGTAAATGGCATGTTCGATAACCGCTGCCCCATGCGCGTGCGGTTCACGAAATCGCTAGCTAAACTCGCTACCCGCGAGCCCTTGGCCGTGCCGTACTGACCGACCGGGATAACCGGTTCGCGGCCGTCAAAGCCTTTGAAGAAGGCATCGAGCGCATCGTCGGCCATCTTGGAGAGATCGACGATGTTGATCTTCTTGATCTCGGCTGGGGTGATCTGCGCTTTCGCGCGAAGGGTGCTCAGACGCGATGCGATAGTCCCGGCCCGCAGCTCAGTGCGGACGGTGCCGAAGGCAGAGCGCATCTCTTTGCCGAGGCGCATCACACCGGCTTTCGCGGTAGCGCGGAGCTTCTTTTTCTCTTCTTCTTTCTTTTCCTCTTCCGCCGCGGCCATCTTCTTTTTTTCGTCTTCCTCAGCTGCCAGCTTTTTCTTTTCTTCCTCTTCCGCGGCAAGCTTCTTTTTGTCGGTCTCGTCCATCTCCTTGGACATCTTTTCCTTGTCCTCAGGCTTCATTTCCGCCAGATGTTTGGCAGCAGCCTCCTGCGAGAGCTTGAGGGTGGCCATGAGGTGCGAAATCATCTTTTCCATTTTGGCTGCTCCTGACATTTGGTGGTTGAAGCTCCCACCGTTCTTTTTATACCACCACGTTGTGAAGGCCCACTTATCGCTGGCCTTGGCGTCTTCTGCTGCTAGCTTTGCTTTCTCCCAGAGCGCCTCGTCAACGTGTCCCGGTAGCTCAGTTTTACCTAAGCGCTCAACGAGCGCAATTTCAGCGGCTGATAAAATCTTACTCCATTCCGGCCGACTTAACAGTGAGGCATTCGGGGCGGCTGGAAAGGGCGTGATGGTCAGCTCCTCAAACAATCCCGACTCAAAGTCCACACCAACAGACAGGTGCGTCCATCGGCCGTCGGTAGCCGGCGCTACATTCTCTTCGCCAATGAACATGATCGGCGAGTAGATGGCTGGCTTCCCCTCATAGGTACCCATGCGCAGCGGGCCAATGACGCGGCCAACCGTATCCCTGGCGCTGCGGGAGTGGTCGAGCTGCAGCGGGGGGCAAGCGCCGAAGTCTGGGTATTCCGCCCCTTCCGGGGTGGCTGCGGCCAGCTTCTTGTTCGTCATCTGGACGATGTTGTGGAGCTGTCCTTCGGTGACATCGACATGCCCATCAAGCGATTCAAAGCCGCCGATGTAAACCAGCCGAGCGTTTCGAATGAGCGTATTGCCCTTAACGATAGGGGCTTCTTCGGTGAGGGCTGCGGTTTGAAGGTGGAAGACCATCAGGAACGATAATACATCACGCGCGGCGCGTTTTCACAACGAAGGGGTCAGGTTGTGGTCGGGAGGTGGAATGGCCGGAGAGCTTCCCCTCCGGCATATTGCAGTGAGTCTTACTGAGCTTCCAGCGCGGCAACGTCCGCCTGCAGCTGCGCGAGAGCCGCGTTCACCGCACTGACATCGGCGGTGACGGTGTTCTGCGCGGAAGCGAGAGCGGCGCTAGCGGCTTGCGCTGCGGCGGTGGCTGAGTTCAGCGCATCCTGATCCGTGCTCAGCTGCGTGATGACCGTTTCGAGTGCGGTCACATCGGCCGAAATGGTTGCGGGCGTTACGGGTGTCGGTGGCATGATTTTCTCCTTTTAGTGTTTAGTGATCGTTCTTGAGAAAGCTTTTCGCAACAGGTGCGAGCTGGCAATACCTAGCGTCAGCGCAACAGGAGCGTCCTGGGCGAAGAAGTGGCCCATGAGGTATCCCAAAGCGAAGACTAATGAGGCGCCCCACCATTGCTGGGATATCCAGGTGATCATCCAGGAAATGGTGGCGGATGGCCCGCTATTTACCTTGGCAACCCAGATGTCGTAAGCAGCCCCGAGCAGGACGTAGAAGAAAAGGAAAACGAGGGTCACTGATTGCATGTGCGTCATTTACTTCCCCCACCCTGGCGGCAAAGGCGCGCATCTATTGTTGCGGCGCGCTCTCGTTTTATCATTGATAAGATTCAGATGCCGCGGATTGAGCGTGGAGAGAGGAAGGATTTCGGAGCGGCAGCCATAGTGTATTGCCGGCGTTTCTTTTTTTAATAATGGATCATTCTTGGCGTAAACGAGCCCCTGGCGTGTCTTACACCAGCGGGTAGTCGCCTTGTCCCGCAGGGCCACAAAAAGATAGTGCGTCACATCAGGAGAGCGGTCGTATAACACGCGCCGGCCCTTGTTCCAATAATTGGTGCTCTCAGTTCGCACAATGGTCTCCACCCTCGCCTTCGCCATATCCCCATCTGTCCGCAGTACCTCGCGGACCTCATTCAGATTGAACGTAGCGCCCTGGCGGAACGCTTCGCTGTGGCGCGCCCATACGCTTTGCACGCGCTTGAGGTAAGCGCGCTTAATGCGGGCGGCGATGATTTTCTGCCGGTTTGGCACCTTTCGCCCGCTGCGCCATAGGTCGTAGAGGTCCTTGAGCTCCGCTAGGGAGCGGGGGATCCGAACGCCAGGGATGGAAGCGAAGCGATGAGCTAGCCGCACCTCAGTGCCGGAATTAAGTCCGTCCTTTATCGCGGCCATCATCGTGCGGAAGGATTGCTCGAGAACTAGTGGGAGGAAGTCGATCTCCTCCGTGTTGATGCGTCCGTGCGCCCAAAGGCTATGGAAAGTTTTCTCGTCGTATTGGTTGATCAGATCATTGAAGCGCTCAATATATCCACGCTCAATGCGCTCTATCCTTTTCGATGAATTGACGAGCTCTAGGCGCTCACCAATAGAAAGGTGGGACAAGGAGCCAAGAAGGCGCAGGTCAATCATGGGGTTGCCGAGCCTCCACACATGGCTAAATACCTAAAGCTGCCCAAACAGCCGCATCCCATAGCGGTACGATAACGAGACATCCGGCCAAATTAAAATGAGTCCCGTCGTAGCGATCAGATGTGTCGCTATCAGTATTTGCGCCCTGGTATCCGTTAACGGCATTAGCGACCAAAAATTGTTGCGCGGATTGAATCGTCGCAGCACCGGCGGGGAAACTTCCGTTAATGTAAGTCGCGGTATCCGCGAATAACCACGGCACCGTTCCGCCAGAATCGGTTTGAGATGTCGATACCATAGCTCCGACGGAGGCCACGTAACTTGATTGACTTGTTCCGGCGAGAGAATCAGCTTCACCCTGATCCCAGATAACAGCTCTCAACCCTCCGGCGCCTAGCATCTGCAAAGCAGGTTTAATCAGAGCGGTATAGTAAGTCCCAGGTGCCGGAGGGCCCCACTGGTCCGCGCTACTGCCACCTACCGCTACGTCGATAATTCCGACAGGATATCCAGTGTGAGCAAGCATCGCGTTTGAAAACCCAGGGATAAGAGATCCCTGATTCGGAGCAGTCCCTAGGCTTGCATCGCGTTGTGGATCGCTACCGGAAATCCAGCTGTTCGGAACATTATAGTGCTCTTGAAAAACACCATCATGTGCGGTCGCTGTGCATCCCAAAAAATTAGCGGCAATGCTCTGGCCAGCCCAGAGAAAAATGTCCCCTACTCCGACCTGAGCCCAAGTTGGGAGCTGATAAAGAACCGTGTTGCTCGAATTCAACACTCGTCCCTGGAGGTTGTAGTATCCGGCGCTCACCGTCACGGTGCCAGAAAAATACGGATAACCAGTAACGTTTACCCAGCCGGTATCAGTACCAGCGAAACCTGGACGCGGAACAAAATCTACTTGCGCTTTATTGCCGGCCCCGTTTGAGAATCCGGCGACTGCAATAGCCGCTTGGTTGGACCCGTTTCGTTGGGTTACGGACGGTGTTGCCGGAGAGGTAAATGCCCCCTCTCCCATCACGCACGTGAGGCCAAATCTAGTGGCATAGTATGCGCAATCTTGCTGAATCTCAGCGATCGTCAACGCTCGGTTGAATACTTTAAGAACCCCGATATCGCCGTTAAAAAAAGTTGTACTATTTAGGTCACCGCGTACGCCGATGAAAAAAGTCGAGTTAACGCCAGATGCCCCAGCAGACGAATATGCCGAGCCAACTTGAATGGCGCCATTTTGGAAGTACTCATCAGCTCCCCCAGAACTGAGAGCCGCCATCTGCACATAGCTTCCGACTGTATACGCATTGAATTGAGTAGCGCTTAATGATGTGTCGTAAACTGTATCCTTAATCACTACGTTACCGGCGATAGAATCGTGAATGATAGAGAAATTATTCCCAGAAGAATCCGACATGTCGAATAAGCGGGCGTTTACATTCCCACCGTTTGCATTGTTCCCAGCGTTTACATAGATAAGGACCGTTATGTCGCCTGAATTATTTCCGCCGTAAGTTCCAGAAACATAAGTCCCGTTGGTAAACTGTGCTACCGATGGAAAACTAAGCGCATAGGGCGTGGATGTTCCATCCCCGATCCATCCACTACCGGCCGAGCAATTGCTAATGGTCCCGTTGTAAGTGACGTTTTTTAGGTCAGTCCACGTCGTAACTCCGCAGCCTGTTCCGGGAAAAGCGCTGCCAGTTCCCAATGCCGCGTCCTTAAGCATGATGAGACCGGAAGTCACGGGCCCCGACGCTACCGGTGCGCTAGTCGCTAGCAACAACATGCTCGCGCCGGAAGTTAAGGCGATGCAGGCAAGTAGGAAAAAAATTATGCGCTTCATGGATACGAAAGCCCCGTTGCTCCGACATTAATACTCATATGCGTTCCGTCACTACTGAGATCGTAAATCAAGTGATCGTAGGTTCCAGCCCCTCCTGGTGTGTAACTACCGCCCCCGAAACTGGCTGTCGACGGCTGAGTGAGGACCGCTGCCGCGGCGTTTTTTACCGACAGCAAAACCGGGCATCCAGCGACCATATCGGAAAGTGTGAGAACGCAGGTATCCGAAGCGGTGAGGTCAAGCTCAATGTGAGTGAATCCGGAAGACGACCAATTTACCGTAGCACTTGTGGTGCAAGTTACCGGACTTCCCCACCCGGCGGTAATAGGGCACTTATTTGTTCCGTCGGAATAAGCGACAGGACCCGTTAGCGTTCCGCCGGCGAGCGGCAGATAGCTCGAGCCGCCACCGCCACCTCCGCCACCAGAGACGTAAGAAGCTTGGGCAGAGGCTAGGAGCAAAAACCAAAGAAGCGCGATCAGTTTCTTCATTTTATCTCCCCGTTACCGTGACGGTAAGAATCCCCAAAACAAGAGATCCGGTCTGCGTTTTTACGTAGCAAGCATTCCCGAGGCCTGCGTCATCCAACGCCCATGCGGATCCGGGACTGCCAGAAGCGGCCAGATCCAAAGCTGAAGCATCATTGGCCGCTGGGGCCAGCGAGGAAGTTCCAGCGCAATCAACCCAAACCTCAGCAGCGGCATTATTAGCTGCAGTCACGCTGATGATCTGGTGAATGGTTGGGTTTCCGTTGAACTGGATCTTTTGATACGTCGTATTGGCGTTGGTCACCGAGAAGTCTACGCGCCCGGTGAACATGGTGGCCATGGCCAACTGCGGCAGGAGCAGAATCAGAATCAATAATTTCTTCATTTGTTCCCCTTATCAGAAAGAAAGTTTTCCGGGCTTTGCTTCATGTCCTCAGGTGTCAGCTCTTTCGGATCCTTGGCTGGCTTATCGCCATCATCCTCGCTAGCGCGCTTCTTTCCTGCCCGGCGGATACTAGCTGACACCTCACCAAGCGTCTTGCCGCGGCCAGATGTGTTCTGGTCTACCTGCTCACCCTTGAACTGATTCAACTGCTGGTGAAAGAAGGTGGCGTGCAGCTCAGTCATCAAGTCCGGCCCGTACTGCTTCGCGCGGATACTGGAAATCGAAGACATGCGAGCCAAGCTTTTTCGCCCCTCACCCAATAGGCCAGCTCTCTGAAGTAGATAGTTGCGATCAGCGGGAACGTGAAGGCTGGCCTTAATTCCTGCCGGCAAGCCACCCGCCACATCAATAAGGTGCCAACCATGAGACTCTTCATCTGGATCCTTTCCGCCTCGAGGGATGTTGTAGCCGGTGGGCAGGTCGAGCCGGAACATGAAGATCTCTTTTGAGTTATCCATGCCACCCAACTGCGAGCCGAGAAACTTCATCTCATGGGGCTCAACCTTAATGCCCGTCTCCTCCATGAGCTCACGCAACGCGGCCTTCTGAGGGGTTTCTCCCTCTTCAAAGTGGCCTCCTGGAACGGTCCAGAGGCGGTTATCCTTTCTTAGCCCCATTAGCAGCTTTCCGTTTTGGAACACCGCTACTGTTGCCACTCTTTTGCTTTCCACTCTTTCCTCCTGCGGCTCCACCACCGCCCAGATCCCCAAATCCATCGTCTTCCATCCCGAGCCCAGCACCAGGCCGGTTCTCAACCGGAATAGGCGTGTCGCGCTCAGAGAAGCCACCCTTGGCGCGAATCTCGTTTAGGTCGTTCAAATCATTAATGTCAGCTGCGCCCATGTTGACCATACTCTCGCATACCTGAGCTTCCTTCTGCCGCTCGTCGATCGAAAGCTCGCGGCTCTGGAAGTCCCCCGTGCCATCTTTCTGCCATGCTGATTTGGGGAAATTGTAAGCGAGCATCTCTTTGATGAGCTGGTGCAGCAGGACAGACTTAAGGCCAGCGTTCTGGCCGTCAAGAATCTTGTCGAAAGTCTTCGCGTGCTGCTCGCCGAGACTGAAACCGGAGCCACCTTCCTGAAACACCAAGGCCGGGATGAGTAGCCCCCGCATAATCGCCTTGTTGCACATATCGATCGAGGAGATGAAGGCCTCGGCGTTGGATTCTTGCGTGAGCGATTCGATCCCTACCCACTGCTCCTTCTTGCCTGGAAAAATAACAACGGAATCGTTGTGGATGTTCTTCATCACCTCGCGCACCTGCTCCATGGCATTCACGCCAACCTTGGTGCCCTTCACGTTGCCTTGGCGGGCGAGCCGCGGATCCTTAAAGGTGGTGTTGGGGTCCACCCATACGGCCGTAAGCGGCGTGCCTTTGCGATCCAGCGCGGTGGCTAACATCTTCAGGATTGCGTCCTTGAGGACATAATATTTATAGCAGCGGCGCAGCAGAGAGCGGCCGTAGGGGTTATCGAACTTCCCCTGAGCGTCGAAGGCGTAGTGGACGCACTTTAGCTTTGGGATTCTAATCGAAAGGTAGTTGAAAACATTCGCAGTCCGAAGTGGAAAAGGAAGGTCGCCAAGCCGAGCAAACGGATCAGGGCGGCCACCGGGAGGCAGAAAGCCATTGCCCGAAAGGATGCCACCCAAGAAGCCAGCCCCCTGGCTAAGCGCGAACGGGTTCCAGTTGCGCTGGAATTGCAGGATTCCATCGTCGGTAAGCCGCCCCGTTCTATCAACCTCGAATAGGACAGTCGTAGGCGGGAGGGGGGCGAGGTGTGAGATGCAGAAGCCATTCTCAGTATTGGCCCAGAGCTTCTCGCCGACGAAGTACCCGGCCCAGGTGGCCGAGAGCATTTCTTTTACCTTGTTGTTCCACCCACCGTCAATTTCCTCCAACCTATTGTTCACCCAAGAGGTGATCTCTTTCGATTTGTGCTTGTAGCGCCCAATGCGCGCAGCCATGCAAGTCGTCAAAAAGTCTACTCCAGAGCCGATCGCGTCGTCCGTGTCGATCATGCGCTTGAAGGTATCCACGCTGATCGAGGAGGGGTTCTGGATGAATTTGTAATAATTCTGGAAGAGCGTCGGGATTGTGGTCCCGCGCTGAACCGTCAGATCCTCAAGGCTCTTGATCTCAACGTGCCGAGCATAGAGCATTTCCTCCAGCTCGAGCGACGTCGTATCGTAATAGTCATCGAAGCCCGGGTAGTCTTGACGCGTGCTGTTATCTTCCTTAGCCATCGTTCCTCGATTCTAACCGAAATAAGCTAGCCCAGCCGAGCCTCAATCAAATCGCCCGCATTGCCAGTAAAGATTCCGCTCCCAACTGGGTCAACCATCATCGCTCGCCGCCCAGGCGGCAGCAGCTTGTAAACCGCATAGCCCGCGCCGTCTGTCGCGTGCGTGCGATCCTTATCGCCCCCGTCGTCGAGCTTCCCCACCGCATTCGGCTTCCATCCCACCTGCAGAATATCGCCATGGAAGTGTGGACAGCGCTCGGGATTGTACGTCTGATGCACCTGACCCGAGGCATTATAGAACTTAGCATTCATGTTCTCCACGCGGTCGCGCACCATGGGGTTGGACTGATCGTAGTCGATCGTAAACTGAGCGCCAGCCTCGTCTAGGATGGTCCCCATCTGCGCATAATCATGCTCACCCGCATTCGATGTGGTGCCCTTGCCGCCGGAAACGTCCCCGTAAATGCTGTAGTGGAAGTCGGGATAGCGAGCCAGCAGCGCTAGCGTCATATTCTCCGTGCTGGCCGAAGTTAGCACTATCTCATCGAACCAATGAATGCAGTCCGCCCAATAGATTCCCTGCGAATTATAAAGGGCGGGGCCGAGCTGTCCGATCATCCAGATGCACGGAGCCGGCGAATAGTTAAAGTCGCACCCGACCACCAGCGGCCGGCCTTTGGTTGGTGCCCAGCCACCGCTTCTACCCTTCACATACCAAGGCGCCACAACACTCTGATTGCGTCCTGACGCGCTGTAATAAGCCTGTCCACCAAAAACATTTACGTGCTTGGCTTCCATCTCCTGGAGGGCCATTAGCGGCGAATAAGTCTTCAGCAGGGTGTCGTAATAAATCTGGTTGATGATCTGCAGGCGCAGAGATTCCGAGGTGGGAATATGCATCGCGCCATACGTCCGCCCATCAGCTCCTTGGACGAATCGCTTATAGCTCCAGTCCTGCCCGAAGGTTGTGGTCGTGATCAGCCCGCGGGCATAGCCAGACTTAGCCTCTCGCATGCGGCCGATGACGACGTCGTGGGTATTCTCTGGTGTATCTCGGGTCTCATCCAGCCAGTACCAGCTGAACTCAATGCCGCGGAGAGCATCGGGGTCCGACAGTACGCGGGTGAAGATGTGAACGGGCTTGCCCGTCTGGCGGCTGCGGACGGATAGGATATTGTCATAGCGAGGGAAGGCTTGCCGACCGCCCCAATGATCCGGGGGCCGCTTGTTGATGACGTACTCAAAGCGGTAGTAGTCCAACCATTTGAACATCTCGCGAAGGCTGGCTTGGTTGAGCTGGTCATAGCTGTTAGCGCCAATGAAACCGGTAAGGTGAGGGAACTTTTCAATATGATCGATGGCGAAATGCGAGCCTGTAAATGATTTTCCGGTCGCGATCCCCCCGTACATAGCCAAGTGCTGAATGGGCGAAAGCAGGGCTACCGCCTGCCATGGCGCAAGCTTCATGCGAATGGGATTGCGCGAGAAGCTGCTATCAGAGGTCGTCGCCAAGCTCATCCCCTTCCTCGGCCGGCTGGTCCTCAGCCATTACAGGGATAGGTGGTGGTGGTGCCGCCGGGGGGTGGTCCATATACTGCTTCACGGCCCGCTCGAGTAGCGCCCGGCCCTCTCCGGCGCCGATGATCTCGACCTGAACGCTCTCCTCAGAGGATCCGTCTCCCTGCTCCATCTCAAGCCGGGCCATATTCTCTTCGACCAATCGAATCCACTTCTCCGGGTCGAGCCCCATCGAAGAATCAATCCCAAGGCTCTTGAGCAGCGTTTCCGATGTCTGGCGCAGCGCATTCGCATAGAAGCAAAGCCCCTGCCCGTCGAGCTGAAACCTCTCCTGGCCATGGGGCACAACGTCCAATCCCATTGCCCTAGCCTTCATCTGGTCTTGCGCCACGTCACCTAGGTGAAGCTTGATGCCATGCTGGATAAGCGCCAGCATCCCCGCGGCCGTTTCCGGAAGAGCCTTGGCTGCGCGAATTGCCGACAAAAGGGTCCTTGGTCCGACGATCGTAGACTCATCCTCAAGCTCCGCGGCTAGCGTTCTCCAGCCCTCGCGGACCTTCTTTTCGCGGACCCATTGTCGGAAGCTCAGGCTGTTGGCTACGGGGTTATAGTTGCGGCTTTCGCAGTATGCGTACCAATCTACTATCGGTGAGGCTAGGTACTCGCGCTTAATGCGCCCCTTGTCTAGGGCTCCCTTGTGGTTAGCAAGCCGCGGGAAGCTCTTGAATCGGTGGTTATCCTTCTTGCCCTTCCCATAGGCCCTAGTCTCCCCACCCGGAAGATAGGATTGCCCTTCCGGCCGAATGTCATCGGCCATGGGTTATCCCCCATATTCTCTAACGAGCGTTTCCATGCACCCGCGCAGGAAGGTCGATAAGTCCTTACCGTTAGCCTCGCAGATTTGGGTGGCTAGCTTCTTTAGCGGCGGCGGCGTGCGGAAAACGCAATTGATCGTGACCTCCCGCTGCTCGCAGGGCTTAACGCAGGCCATAATTTGGTGAACATTGAGCAGCGGCTCACCGTCGCAGGGCATTATCAAAGCTTCTTTTTCCATGCTTTCTCCAAATGGCATACCGGGCGGCGGTAGGCTGGCTGTCCCCAACTCCAAACACTTTTCAGAGTTGATCTCTTCGTTTTCGCATCCACCCTTTTAAGTTTTTTTGTTTGTTGGACCTACCCACCGCCGCCGGCTGCTTCATTGTATAGCCAGCGCAATGCAAGGCGCATTACGAATCTTTAAAGCGGGAATGACGCAGGCGGTTGAATGAATAGCGGCTGATCCGGCGTTGAAACGGTGACAAGCGGCGGGAATTGCCCTGAGAGTCCGGCTACTGCCAGGTAGAGCTGGACGCCATCAGCCAAGCCGATGCTCGTAGCATTCGTTAGGCTCGGTGGGACGACTATTGAAACGTTGCCATTGCCTGAATCGGTGACGGAGACCGTAAGTACCGGCGTAGCCGGCGCCGCTTGAGCTGTCCCCGGGGGGAAAAATGCGGTAGCGGAGGCTCCGACCAAGCTTACGGGGCGGTCAACGCCCGGGGTGCGATCCACAATGCGGCCAGTGAGGAGCCATTGGTCGCCCTGATACAGGGTGATCGCGTCCTCAAAGTACTGCCAGCGGTCTAGCTTTAGCTGGATGGCCATGGGATCAGCTTACATGTTAAACGCGATTGCCGCCAAGAAGGCGCAGACGAAAATGAGAAAGATAAGGAACCCTCCTTCCCAGTCCGGGTCGAAATCATATTCAGGCACGCATGGGCTCCCAGTCAGGAATCAAGTAGGCAATCCCCTGGTTGGCTTTGAACCAATCACGTCCAATGACACGCAGAATAACTTCGGGGTGATATTTAGCCATTCTTTTTAATTTTGTCAGGCTTTTCGGATCCATCCATCCTTTTATCTCTCGATATTCAATGGAGCCGTCGATAGCGGTTATTCTAAAATCTGGAAGATAATTGTTGGTTCCGCGCTTAATTCCTTCGAACCAAAATGTTTTAGGCTCGTGCTCCCATTTCGCTATTTTGCCTTGCGCCCGATTGAATTCAAGCCACCGAGCATAGTTGGCCTCCCAGGTGCTTCTAAAATATTTTCTTTGGCCGCCGATCTCTCTCCAGCCAGCCTTCCATGAACCATGCTTTCTCGGTGGCGCCAAGGTTCCGTACCTCTGCAATTTGGTTTTCAGCTGCTTATCAACTCTGTCCGAAGTGCATAAGCTCTCCTGACTCCGCTAGAAACACGACAGAGCGCCTCGAAAGTGACTTTTCTCTTCATTGCGCCGTTCCCAGGTGGGCGAACTTAGCCCGGTGGTAATCCATTCTTTCCTCAATCTTCTCCACCAGCGGATCCCCGCAGAGAAGCAGGATCTGGTGCGTCAGTACCCAGTGGTCAGCGAGAAAGTTCATCAGCCTCTCGCGCATTATAGGGCTCGCGCTTTCATCAGCGCCAAGGAAGGCTGAGATCATCTCGGCTGAATTGCGCAGGTAGCGAACGATAACCTCATCAGAGTCCCGCTCAGCCGCCAGCATCTCCCGAAACAGCTTGAAGTCCGCGATCGACTTCTTTTTCACTAACCACCTCAGAGCGATAGCCCCGCGGCCGGGCAAGCAAACGTTCCAGCACTTGGACGCGAAGCTTGTTGACGATGCTCAGCGAAACCGTATTGCGCACCGCATTCCAGCCCTTCTCGCTGAGCTCAGATAAATTATACTCACCTTTCATCGCTCGGCGGAGTGTTGGGCCAAACTCTTCGGGCTTGTCGTAAAGCAGCACGCCGGGGCGCTGGAACTCCGGGATGTTGGGCGCAATGATCGTAGCCCCCGCATAGGAGCCTTCGATCCAGGCAATATTCGATTTGCTCCGGTTGAAGCGATCATCCACAAGCGGCACAATCCAAATCGGCGGCTGAAGACTGCAAATGAAGTCGTGATAGGCGACAACATCAATCGGCTGCAGGCACAGCGTATGATCGTGCCGCATCTGCTCCGTCATCCACCAAGGGTTGTAGCCCATGAAGTGAAAGAACCAATCGGCGAGCTCGGGGTCGTGCGACAGCTGTACGATCTGCTGGCAAACCTGCATCAGATCCTTCTCATGGGTTTTGCTCCCGCGCCAGAACACTAGCTTCTCTCGCTCGGCCTTCCGCGGCGGCCGATCATCGAACCGCTCGTCCTCAAAGGCGTTTGGGATCACGACAATGTTCTTGTTCAGCGGAAGCAGCCGCTCTCTCAGGTGCGCGTTCGTTACCGTCACGACGTCCGCCATATTGATGCACTTGGCTATTTGCTCCTGCGTCGACTTCAGTCCGTACATCTCGTAAGTGCAGTTGTGGACCGGGACGGAAAACAGATCGTCATCGTAGTCGAGCCACAGCGGCACGCGGCTTGCCTTAACCATTTCGCAGATCTGAACGTGCTGCGGCATACTAGGGCGCTGCAGGAAAACCGCATCAGCCCAGTGGATCGTGGTCCAATCGAACTGATTAACGCGCATCATCCCGATGTCAGGGAAGAGGCGCTCAAGCCGGCCAAATGGGCCTACGCCCCGATAGTAGCTCGTCGGATCCGCTTCATTGGGGCAATGGACTAGGATGCGTCGCACTCAGGGCTCTCCTTTTCTTTACCTTCGTATTCCAGACCAGGGCATGCCCGCAGTCGGGGCAGAAAATATCTCGCCGGCTGACTGATCTCTTTACAGTTCCCCCGCTCGTCGGAAAATAAGTCTGATCGCACGCGAGCGAGGTGCAGCTGGCCTCGTATTGGAATTCAATTTCATCAAGGTCAACGTAATCCGAAAGGAATTTCTGCTGAGAATATTGACGAGGGACTGCCATTTTAATTTTTTCTGGTGGAGCCGCGCCGATCAACCACCCCAATACCTCTATTAGAAATGTGCCAACCGGCGCGGAACACTATCAACAGACCTTCCTGTTATTGCACAGTTCTTGGCTTTCTCAAGTTCTTTTGAGACTAATTGCAAATGGAATTTCCAAATGCCCCTGGCTCTTTTGTTCACCACTCAGCAAAAGTAGATCCGGGAGCCGCCCTTTCCCGCGGCGTCATCATTGGCCCCAACGTAGTAATTGAAGCTGGCGTTTGGATCGGCGCCTATTCAGTCATTGGCGATGGCCCGCCGGAGCACAGCGAATACTTCGACGATCTAAATAACGAGCGAACCTTCGGAGTGCATATCAAGAAGGGCGCCAGGATCTTCCAGCACGCGACGATCCATGCCGGTATCGAGCGCCCGACGATGATTGGAGAGGGCGCCTGCGTTATGCGCCATTGCCACGTAGCGCATGATTGCACGGTGGAAAGGGGGGCGATCATAAGCGGCGGATCCTCCCTCGCCGGCTACGTTTGGGTTATGACCAAGGCCATCGTGGGCGCTCATAGCATCGTCCACCAGCACTGCGTTATCGGCGCGTACGCCTTTTTAGGAATGGGAAGCGGGCTGCATGCGCACGTTCCCCCCGGTGAGAAGTGGCTAGGCTTTCCAGCCCGCCGTATGGGCTTCAACGATGTAGGGCTTATGCGCGCGGGGATGACTTTAAATGGCTGCGTCGCGCTTCACTTTGGGATGTTCGAACACTTGAGCGAGGTATCGAAGCTAAAATGAGAGAGCGAATCAAAAAGATGGTGCAGGGCGTTCTCGGCAAGCCGGTCACCAGCGGCATGCCGCTGGAGCTGGACTCTCTGGAGGTTATGGCAATCTGCGTAGGCGCTGAGCAGCAGCTAGGCTTGGAGCTTTCCTTTGGGGAGGTGAACCAGGCGAAAACCTATGGCGATCTAGAGGCGCTGCTGGAGATGAAAGCGCCGTGATAAGCGAGCTCGTCGTCGCCATTCCCAGCACCTTCCTGGATCGCTCGATCTTCATGAGCCCCGCCGAGCGGCAAGCGTTCGAAGCCGGCACCGGCATCATGCATACGCGCCACTGGCCTGGGACAACTGAAGGGCTGGCGCTGAAGGCCTGCCGGGAGCTCCGGCACGATCCGAAGGATATTGACGCGGTAATCTTCGCTACCCAAACGCCTGACCGCCTTTGCCCGGCCATGGCTTACAGCGTCGCGCGCGAGATGAAGCTAAGAAGCGACATCCCCGTTTTCGACATCAACCAGGCGTGCGGTGGCTGGGTGTATGCCGTATGGCTGGCCTATACGCTGCGAATGCGGGCGGTTCTAGTCGTGGCTGCGGATCGGATCCGCATGGATGGAACGCAAAGCAAAGCTAATCGCTTCATTTTCTCCGATGCCGCCGCGGCGGCTATCGTAGCCCCGCGGGCATTCGTTCCGATCACCGCCGCCTTCCGATCGGATCCGATCGGTGAGCATGCGATTGAATGCCCCGTTGCAGGCTTCATGTCCATGGATGGGGGGGCGGTTTTCGATTTTGTAACCACCCAGATCCCAGCGATGATCAAGGAATTCAACAAGCGGGAGTGCTGCGACATCCTTGCCGGCCACCAGCCGAACCTATCGCTAATGAAGCTCGTAGATAAGCGCTCTGGCTTTGAGGGGCGCTCGCTAAATGCAATCGGGCAGCTCGGAAACATGAGCATGGTCTCTATCCCTGCCGCTCTGGCTCTATGCGAGGAGCAGGTGCTCAGGAAAAAGGTTTTATTGGCTGGGTACGGAGCTGGCTGGAGCGCTTCGCTAATGGCCATCCGCTGGTCCTCGCTTCCGGTTTCAAAAATAATTTATGCTTGACCTATTCATGCAGTCCGTAAACGACGGCGTTTTCAATATTGGCCACGCCTCTGCCCTGGCGCGCATCAACCGGCAGCTCTTTCTCTTCGATCCGGTCTGGGGGAATCCGCAGCTCTCCCCGCTCTGGCGCTTTTACCCGGAGCAAATTGATTGCAGCATGCGATCCCTCTGGGGCGTCCATGGCTCGTTCATTAGCCACGAGCATCCGGACCATTTGAATTTAGGTATTTTAGTACAAACAAACCGAAAGGTGATGCTGCTGGATGAGCGGCCGGCGCTTGAGGCAAAGCTTCAGGGATTGCATACGGTCACCTACCCAGAGCGCAGCTGGCTGCCCGTAGGCTTCGGCGTAGAGGCCTATTTCGTTCGCCACCCAACGAACAATGTCGATTCCTGCGTTTTCGTCCGCAGCAAGGACTTCTGCTTCTTCCATGGGAACGATTGCTTCCTCCCGCGCGAGACGCTGCTGCAGATCCGCAAGGACATTGCCCGCGTGGACGTCGCCATGCTGCCCTATGCCTACATCGGGTGGTACCCTCAGCTTCAGGAGGGCATTTCCGAGGAGCGCCGGCATAATGAGATCGGACGGCTGAACCTGAAGCACCTGTGCATGGCGCACGACTTCATGAACATTTTTCAGCCGCAGTTCGCCGTCCCGGCTGGCGCCTCGATCTACTACGACGACGGGTGGGATCATATCCTCAATACCTCCCTGGTGCAGCCCAGCGCGGTACATGGCGGCACGGAGCTAGCGCCAGGAGAATTCATCAGTCAGATCAACGGAACGTGCATGGCGATCCGAAGCCCTAAAAAATACAAGCCGCACCTGAGAGAGGTGCTAGGCGAACGGCGACTCCCGCCGATCGACTCCAGTGTGGACTTAGCTAGCTACAATTTCGATTGGCTCCGACCGAAGCGGCAGCAGTTTCAAGCGCTCAATCTAGCGGGCCACCGCCTGAGTATTAACGGTGTCCCCTTCGGCTACTACCAAGAGCCGCCCGACAAGGAGACGCAGTTCGATTTCGATAAAGAAGATTTCCACCGCTGGGCGACGCAGCAGGCTAGCATGGAGGAATTGATCGGCCGGCGTCGGTTTAAATTCTCCCGGACCCCCGACGTCTATGACCTAAAGGTCCTAGAATTCCTAAGGAGCCTATGAAGATCAGCCTACTCACGCTCACGATGAACCGCGGGGCAATGGCGCAGCGCTGCTACCGGCAAAATATTGAAAAGTGCGGAATTCCTCGAGATCAGCTTGAGCTTCTTGTCGTGGATCAGGGATCTACCGACCGAACGGTTATCGACTTCATGGCCAGCATGCAGCCAGAGTACCACCGGCTAAATCTCGTCAACGAGGGCGTTGCCCGCGGGATCAACCAATGCCTGGTTCGCGCTACGGGCGATTTTTTCTGCCTGCTAGCGCCCGACATCGAGCTGCAGCAAGCCGGCTGGCTCTCGGAGCTCGTTGGCTATGCTAAGTGCGTTCCCAATGCCGGCATAGTCGGCATCAAATGCACCGCGGAGATCCCCCCCCTAGGATGCCGAAAGGACAGGTTCGGAAACGATTGCATCGCGCATTATCTGACGGAGAAGGTCGATAAGGTGTTCGGCACGATGCTTTTCTCGCGTCAGGTTCTCGATCAGGTTGGCGGCTTTCATGAGGGCTTCGTGGGGTATGGCTTCGAGGATAGTGATTTCAATAACCGGGTGACCCTTTGCGGGTTCCACTCCCTGTATGTTCCCTATCCAAATTGGTCCTCAGCCCATATTGGAGACGATTGCGGAGAGAATAGCGACTACCGGCGAATGAAGGATGAATTTCTTGCTCGCAATATTGGGCATTTCGGGCAGCGCCATGCAGCATTCCTTTCGAAAACGCTTCCAATATACGATGGCCTCCCGGCCGCCCGGCCCCCGCTTGAAAGCATGGATCCGCTAGCTCCGATCGATATGAGCAAGGTAGACCTAGGACTCATCCGCCGGACCCCATAAGCCTAAGAGCCACAAGGCTCTGCGATCGGATCCACGTCAACCGACGCGCTCGCCGCAAACGAAGTCGCACCTGCGTCAATCGTTAGCGTATCCAGAGCGTTGATCGCCCGAGCCGCAGCGAGCTTGCAGAGCAGCCGGCACTCCTCGTCGGTTAGGTCTTCAAACTCTGTTTCGATCGTGATCTTGAATTTCTTCATGCCCGCACTTCGATTGCCTGCTTCAACGCAGCGACCTGAAAGATCCAAATAGAATTTCGGATATTGATCCATTCGGCGTAGGAGGCGGAGGCTTCGG
>QGNH01001292.1_pt2 | contig 39802 bp, 78 predicted proteins | sample 1735481 | NCBI WGS metagenome assembly QGNH01 (sample SAMN09239004, study PRJNA386568) | Viral metagenome, whole genome shotgun sequencing project. | reverse complement strand
GACTGTCGGGGGCTGTTGAAGGACAGGGGTTGACACGGGTCAAAAACTGTGGTAGAATAGCACGATGAATCTTGAAGCCATTTTTGCCGAATGGGACGTCGATAATGAGATCGACAGGACGGAGCTCGCGGAGGAGCTGCGCCGTCTGCCGAAGCTCCACGGCAAGTACTGGCGCTACATGATCGACGAGCGCCTCCGGCTGCGCATGCTGGAGGCGGAGATGAAGGCGCTGAGGCTCGCGAAGAACGGGTTCTATCAGGACGGTCCCGACGAGGATACCCGCGCCAAGGGGTGGGACTACCCCGTCAAGGGACGCATCCTGCGCTCCGACACCCCCCTCTACCTCGACGCTGACCGGGAGATCCAGGCCCTCGCGCAGCGGATAGACCTTGCCAAGGAGAAGGTCACTCTCCTCGAGTCGATCCTCCACCACATCAAGGATCGTGGATTTCATCTCCGGGACATCTCCGCGTGGGTTCGTTTCCAAGCGGGAGGCTGACGCTGTGATGACTGTTTTTCAACGTTCTGAGGCACCTATGACCGACGTCGTCGCGGAGTACCGGGACGCGGTGCACCTGAAGGTTAGAACGTCTCCAGACATCATGCAGGAGATGTCATCCTATTTCACGTTTCGAGTTCCAGGCTATCGCCACATGCCTGCCTACAGGAGTGGCTTTTGGGATGGTTGCGTGCGTCTGTTGTCCCCGCTGGTCGGCCTGATATACGCAGGCCTGCGCCGCAGGGTCAGACAGTTCGCCGAGGACAGGGGATACACCTACGAAGAGGTAGGGTTCCCCGAGAACCGGTTCTCCTACGACGACGCGATGGAGTTCATCGACTCCCTCGAGCTGCCCGAGCACATCGAGGTGCGCGACTACCAGGTGGAGACCCTCGTGCGGGCGATCCACGACGAGCGCATGCTCGCGCTGTGTCCGACGAACGGGGGCAAGAGCCTCATCATCTACCTCTTGGCCGCCTACCGCTTGGCGCACGGCGAGGGTCGGCCGGTCCTCGTCGTCGTTCCCCGCGCGCAGCTGGTCGAGCAGCTGCGGGACAACTTCATCGAGTACGGCTTCGATCCAGACAGGGTGCACGGCATAGTCGGGGGAGTCGAGAAGGACTCCGCGCGCGACGTGACGATCTCGACGTGGCAATCGATATATAAGCTCCCTCCGGAGTGGTTCGAGCGGTTCGGCACCCTCGTGGGAGACGAGGCGCACAACTTCCAGGCGAAGTCGCTTACCCTCCTGCTGTCGAAGCTTCCGGGATGCCCGTTCCGATTCGGCTGCACCGGTACGCTCGACGACACCCGGGTGCACGAGATGGTGCTGGAGGGTCTGTTCGGGACGGTCTACGCCTCGACCACCCAGGCCGAGCTCATGGAGAGGGGCATATCGGCCGAGCTCGACATACGCGTCACGATGCTCCGGCACCCTCCCGAGTCCCGAGCCCTCATCGGTTCCCTAGCGTACGCCGACGAGATCGAATACCTCGAGAAGTGTCCGGCGCGCAACCGGTTCATACGCGACCTCGCGGTGTCGCGGAAGGGTAACACCCTCCTGCTGTTCCGACACGTCGCTCACGGTAAGCTCCTGCGCGACCTCCTGGACAGGGACGCCGTTGGGAACAGACCCGTCCACCTCATATACGGGGGTGTGGATCGGGAGGACAGGGCGGAGATATGTAGGCTCCTCGAGGAGCAGGAGGACGCCGTCGTCGTGGCGAGTTTCGGGACGTTCTCCGAGGGGATCAACGCGCCGTCCCTCCGACACACTATCTTTGCGTCCCCGTACAAGTCGAGAATCAAGAACCTCCAGTCGATCGGCAGGGGACTCAGGGTCCTCGAGGACAAGGACAGGTCGACACTCTACGACGTCGCCGACGACTTCGGGTACGCCGTCCCCAACCACACCCTCCGACACGCGCACACGCGCATGAGGATCTATCGCTCGGAGCAGTTTCATTTCAAGGTCTACGAACTCAATTTGAGGTATTAGTTTATGAAGGGACTACAAAAAGATGGTGAAGAAACCCACGAAGAAGGCCAACTACGTGAACAAGACCGACCTGTGTGCCGCCCTCGCCGAGAGGAGGGCGCAGGTCGCGGCCGCGCTCGAAGCGGGGGATGAGCCTCCCCGAGCGTCCGACTACATCGGGCGGGCGATCATGATGATCGCGGAGCGCATGGCCAGGCGCCCAAACTTTTCCGGGTACAGCTACAAGCAGGACATGGTCGGGGACGCCATCATAGACATGCTGGGGGCCGCCGACAAGTTCGACCCAACGAAGAGTTCCAACCCCTTCGGGTACCTCTCGAGGTGTTCCTGGAACGCCTTCATCCGAAGGATACACAAGGAGAAGAGGGAGTCGTACATCAAACACATGAACTTCATCAACGAACTGTCATACGGGTCCTCCACGTCCCAGGGCGCCGGTGAACACGAATCTATGAAGAGACACATGGAATATTCTCGAGACCTCGTTACGTCCTACGAACGGAAGATAGACGAGAACCGCGCAAGGAGGGCGGCGGTCGTCCAGGGTGTGGAGAAGTTCGTGGTTGACACGGAGACACCCGTGGTGTATAATAGTCTTGATATGTCGGAGAGGGACGAGTGAGGTACACCGACGGGGAGTTTTTCTATCCCCGGGGGATCGCCCTCGAGATCTACACCGAACCCGGAGACGAGCGCGCGCTCCGTCTCTACATATCGTTCTTTCGTTGGCCGCGCTCAAAAAACACTCACCCGATGGAGTCCCCGAGGTTCATCGTTCCGGTCGGGGGATATTTTAGTTGTGTGGAGTCCATAAAACACCACGTGGTACAGACGATCCAACCCTGGGCGCAGGTTTCCGAGGAAGAGGTGTGGGTGGCGGCGTACGTTCCCATCTACGGGGTTGACGGTCAGATAGTGGCGGAACTCAATACCCGGGACCTCCAGAATGAGTTTGATGGGATCGAAAAGAGGGAGGCGGTCGTGATTCCCTTTAGGAGTAGGACGGAGAGAGATGAAGAAGACAACGAACGTGGAACACCTGGTTCCGGAACCGGTCCTGGAGATGGCGAGGTTCCTTCAGTCCCCCCGAACAAATCCCACTGAGAGGAACTTCATCGTTGATCGAATGAAGGCGGTTCGGGACTACATCGACGACGAACTCGTGAAGAACAACGAGAGGGAACTGAAGGCGTGGTCGAACGCCTTCAAGAAGGACAAGAAGTGAGGATCGCCCTGATAACGGACTCCCATGTCGGGGTTCGAGGGGACTCCCAGGCGTTCCTCGATCTCCACAAGAGGTTCCTCGACGAGACGTTCTTCCCCTACATCGACACGAACGAGATCCGAACGGTCGTCCACCTCGGGGACCTCCTCGACAAGAGGAAGGTCACGAACAATCTCACGATGTATCGACTCCGGGAGGACTTCCTCGACCCCCTCCAACGGAGGGCGGTCCAACTCCATATGATCCTCGGGAACCACGACCTCTACTACCGAAACACCCACGCAGTGTCGTCCGTGAAGGAGATCCTGAGGGAGTACCCCTTCGAAGTTTACGAGAGACCCACGGAGAGGTTCTTTGGGGACACCGGGATCCTCTTCGTTCCCTGGATCTGTGACGAGAACCGGGAGGAAACGATGACCGCCCTGTCCACCTCGAAGTGTCCGATCGTCCTCGGTCACCTGGAGATACGCGGGTTCGAGATGTATCGGGGGATGTTGGAGAACCACGGGATGGACGCGAACGTCTTCGACCGGTTCGACACGGTCTGTTCGGGTCACTTCCACCACAAGTCCTCACGGGGAGGGATCCACTACCTCGGTAGTCCCCTTCAGTTCACGTGGTCCGACTACGGGGACCCCCGAGGGTTCCACGTCCTCGACACCGAAACGAGGGAACTGACGTTCGTCGAGAACCCCCACAGGGTCTTCGAGAAGGTCTGGTACGACGACTCCCATACAGAGTGGTTCTCTACCGCCAGAATTTATGGTATGAAAGATAAGATCGTTAAGGTTATCGTAAAATCTAAGAATGTACCTGCTGCCTTCGACAAGTTTATTTCCCTCATCGAGGAACAGAACCCCATCGAACTACAGGTCGTCGAGGACCACCTCAACGCGGACATCGTCGATGACGGGTCTCTCACCGATACCGAGGACACCCTCACCGTGTGTAGGACTATGATCGACCAGACGTCCTTCTCCGATCCCCTAAAGTGGAGGGTCAAGGGTCTCATATCCTCACTCTATCAGGAGGCGGTCTCCCTTGAGTAACATCGTCTTCCACACCATCCGGTACGCCAACTTCCTCAGTACGGGGGATGAATCGGTTGAGATCCAACTCGACCGCGCGGGGACCACCCTGATAGTCGGTACCAACGGTAGTGGGAAGTCGACGTTCCTGGACGCCCTGAGTTTTGCGTTGTTCGGAAAACCCTTTCGTCGGGTGAAGAGGGACCAACTCGTGAACACCATCACGAGGCGGAACCTTCGGGTTGAACTGGAGTTCTCCGTCGGGGAGTCTACGTTTCGTATCGTTCGGGGTATCCGCCCAAACGTCTTCGAGGTCTACCTCAACGGTTCCCTCCTGAACCAGACCGCCGCCGTCAGGGACTACCAGGAGGCCCTGGAGAAGAACATCCTTCGGTGTACCCACAGGACGTTCTGTCAGGTCGTGGTCCTAGGGTCCGCCTCATACGTCCCCTTCATGGAACTTCCGGCGTGGCAGAGGCGGCAGGTCATTGAGGATCTCCTCGACCTCGACATCTTCACGAGGATGAACACCCTTCTTCGGGACAGGTCGGCGGCGGCGGACCGGGAGGCGGTGGAGAACCACGCGCGGAAAACCCACCTGATCGAGAGGATCCGCCTCGCCAAGGAGAGGATCGCCGAGGCGCGTGACAGGACCGAACACGCCGTGTCCGAGAAGAGGGTTAAACTGGAGACGGTCTGGAACGAGATAACCAGCCTCGACAAGGACATCGCCGCGCTCTCGATGACGCTGTACGGCAAGCGCGAGGAGGCGGAAACCGACGCGGTCCTGGAGCGCAGGCTAGCGAAGCTCGAGAAGCTCCGCGCCGCTATAGAGGCCAACCGCGACCGCATCAAGCGCGACATCGAGTTCTTCGACACCAACGACACGTGTCCAACGTGCGGCCAGCCGATAGACGAGGAGCACAAGCGCTGTGTCAAGTCGGAGAAGGCCGTCGAGGTTGCCGCGATCGAGCAGGGACTAACGCTGCTCGTCGAGCAGTACGACGAGAACAGGGCGCGCGCCGACCTAGTCATCCGTCTGAACCGAGAGATCGCCGGCATGGAGATGGACCACCACCGCCTGATGGTCGAGCTCGGCGCTAAGAGGGGCTACGCGCAGGAACTGGTCTCCGACATCAACCGCGCGTCCTCCAACCACGACTCGGTGGATATGGACGCCCTCTTCGACCTCGAGGAGGAGCTGGAGGGTGCGCAGGCGGTGTCCCGACGGATCGACGAGGACCGGGAGGCGTACGCCGCCGCCGGATCTCTTCTCCGGGACGACGGGATCAAGGCGCGCATCGTGCGCAACTACGTCCCCGTCATCAACAACCTCATCACGAAGTACCTCGCCGCCCTGGACTTCATGTGTTCCTTCGAACTCGATGAGAACTTCGTGGAGACCATAAGGTCCCGTTACAGGGACGACTTCACCTACGAGTCCTTCTCGGCGGGTGAACGACTCCGTATAACGCTGGCGGTCCTCTTCGCGTGGAGGTCGCTCGCCAGACTGAGGTGTTCGGTCTCGACGAACCTCCTCGTTCTCGACGAGATACTCGACAGTTCGTTGGACGACCGTGGTTCCGAGGAGTTCCTCAAACTGATCTCCCAACTCTCCGAGGGGACCAACACCTTCATCATCTCCCACAACACCACCGAGATCGTTGATAAGTTCGATCGGGTCCTCTCCTTCACTAAAGTCCGCAACTTTTCATCCTATACAACGTTGGGATAGGAGTTTTCATGGCGCCTTATGGACGACCTTATAAGCACACGGATTTGCCACCACGCGACGATCCTTCCTACATGGCTCTCTATCGGGAGAAGCATCGAGAGATCTCAAAGGTAAAAGCTAAAGCTAAGTTAGCAAAAGCCAAAGCTGAAAATCCAAACTATTGGAAGGACCGCTATGATCCTGAAAAGCAGAAAAAACATAGAGCTCTACATTTAGAGTCGATTATGGAAAATGGGTGGAAGCGTATTGGCATCATCGATATGACGTACGCGCGGTACGTGTCTGAGTTGCAAAAGCAAGGAAATAGATGCAAGATTTGTTGTAAGGAAGTCAAAAAGTTTCATGTGGATCATGACCATGAAACTGGTCTCTATCGAGGTCTGCTGTGTACTGCATGCAACATGGGACTTGGTATCTACGAGAAAAATTTGGAGTGCTTTGGGAAATATCTCACGGAGCATAAGGGTTGACGTCGAACATGGAACGGGGTATAATAGAATGAGTCGAGGAGACGAACCGCCCCTTGTCGTGGCGGTGATCATGGCGATCATAGTGATCACGGACGGACTCAACTGGGTGTCTCGAATCCCCAGCAGGATCGTTGCGTACAAGTACATGAGGAGGGTGACCGGCAAGAGCGTTGGGGACACCCATCAAAACATGCGCAGGGACGGGGACCTGAAATGAGAGTGATCATTGCCGGCAGTCGGTCCGTAACTAACTGTCACGACGTGTGTCGGGCAATCTTAGAGTCAGGTTTCGAGATCACCGAGGTCGTCTCCGGACACGCCCGGGGTGTCGACCTCATAGGGGAGACATACGCCGAGGTCGAGGGTATACCCGTCAAGACCTTCGTTCCCGAGTGGGAAGTGTATGGTTTTGGCGCTGGTCACTTTCGTAACGCTGCGATGGCGGACTACGCCGACGCCGCCGTGGTCGTGTGGGACGGTGAGTCCCGCGGGTCGAAGAACATGATAGAAGAGATGCAGAAACGGGAGAAACCCGTCTTCGTTCGGAGAGTGGAGAAGAACTAATGAGCGTATACGACGAGATTAAGGCCGAGCGTGAGTACCAGGACAAGCGCTGGGGTGTCGGGAGCGACGACACCCTGAATACCCCGTGGATGTGGTCGTCCTACATCGGCAAGTACGCCACGAACTGGATGGCCGGCACGTTTCAACCGCTCGAGGGACGCGTCGTCGACGGCTTTCGTAAATCGATGATCAAGACAGCAGCGATCGCTGTGGCCGCTGTCGAGAGCATCGACCGTCAGCGCGCCGGAGGAGGTAAGACGTTCTTCGAATGAGGCTCGTTAACGATAAGCTGCTGACGCCGTGCGAGAAGTTCGACTTCTCGTACCTGCCGTTCGATCCGATCGAGTTCTCAGGGGAGCTCGTGAGGTGTATGATCGACAGCCACGGCTACGGGCTCGCCGCCAATCAAGTCGGTGTGCCGTACCGTATTTTCTGTATGTTTACGCAGCCGTTAAATACGGTTTGCATCAATCCGATAATTATCGACGTCGGAGATGAGACCATCGAGCTCGAGGAGGGCTGCTTGTCATATCCCGGCTTCATCCTCAAGATGGCGAGGCCGAAGAACATCAAGGTGCGCTTTCAGAACCCCAACGGCGACACGCGCACCGAGAAGTACACCGGCCTCACGGCCCGCTGCTTCCAGCACGAACTGATGCACCTCGACGGCAAGCCGTTCTGGGAAGGCGTAAATAGGGCGCGCTTCGACAGGCAGCGCAAGAAGGCCCACCTAAACGTGACGTATTCGGGGAGGTTCATCGGGCCGAGAGGGTGATGAACCTAGGATGGTGGACGCCCTTCCTCCTCGGTGAAGTCACCGAGGAGGACAAGCGTCAGCGCGCCGTTAGGTACGCGGATAACCTGAAGAAGTGCAGCTGCTGGAGGTGTAGGAACGCTCGGGAGCTCGAGGGACCCCCCGTCCGGGAGCTCCGGTGGATGACATGTGAGGAGATAGACGAATGACACACCACAGCGACTGGCCGTCCCATATCAAGGACATGCACGAGCAGTTCAACACGTCCGGCGCCGTCGAGAAGATGGACGACTCGACGCTGTCCAACTTCTTCCAGTTCCGCGTCGATTGCATCGAGGAGGAGGTCGCCGAGCTGTACGCGGCCGAGACTGCTGAGGACGCCGTGGACGCGCTGATCGACATCTGCGTCTTCGCGATCGGCACGCTCGACGCCTTCAAGGTAGATGCCCACGAGGCGTGGGGCGCAGTCCTCGAGGCCAACATGAAGAAGCGCGTCGGGTTCAAGGAGGGGCGCGCTAATCCCTTCGGACTCCCCGACCTCTACAAGCCCAAGGGATGGAAGCCCCCGTCCCACGCCGACAACGTCGGACTGCTGTCGCGCGTGTTCGACGAGGACAAATTGGTTGACATCGACCTCGAAGCGTGATACAATGACTCATTGAATGGAGACTAGAGATGGCTGGACCCACACCCCCGATGGAAGTGCTCGAGGAAGTTCGCAACCTCATGGCCGCGAAGGCCAATGACTACCAACATCCCGACTCAACAGTGAAGCACGCGCACCACTACAGGCGCGGCATCGACACCATCCAGGATATGCTGTACCAGAAGCTCCTGAGGGCCCAGTCCCTCATTGAGTCCGACAAGCCTCCTAAGAACGAGTCTCTCGAGGACACCTACAAGGACATCATTGCGTACGCTTCGTTCGCGGTGTGCTGCGTGCGGGGCACGCTGGACGGGCAGGACCCCAAGCGCGACATGTTCAACCGACCGCGGCCGCGGAAAGGGACGACGCTTATCGAGACGCTGACGGGTTTGACAGAAGCCGAGCACAGTGCCTACGATAAGCTGCCGTCCGACGTCGAACCGACTACAGACGACGCAGCGTACTTCGAGAAGAAGGCCAACGATCTTGATGAGCGCGCCGCAGAGGCTCGCGCTCAAGCAGCGCTGCTTCGAGACGCTGCGGTGATATATCACGAGCACCGACCGGCTGAACCCACCATGGACGGGGGAGACATACTAGCTGCGTGGCCAAAGGCCGCCACCGACGTGGGTCGCAGGGAGATAGCCGCGGGGGCCAAGGAAGTTCTCGGTTGTCCCGTTCGCGAGGACGGGAGCCGCATCCTATGAAGCACTGGTGCTGTCGAGACGTCCGCGAGGAGTTCGTCCACAAGCTCGCGATCGAGGAGTTCGTCGTCGATAAGACGGGCTGTAAAATGTTGGAAATAGTCGGCGCCACCTTCGTCGCCGACGAGCCGGCGATCTTCGGCACCGTCAATTGGGACTACGTCCAGCGCGAGATCGACTGGTACATAAGCCAATCGCTCAGCGTCAACGACTTCCCCGGAGGGGCGCCCGAGGTGTGGAAGGCCGTGGCCGGTGAGGACGGCCTCATCACCAGCAACTACGGTTGGGTGAACTGGCACCGCGATAACTACTTCCAGTACAACCACGCGTTGGAGGAGCTAAAGAAGAACCCGTACTCGCGCAGGGCAGTGGTCATCCACACACGCCCGAGGATCTGGCTCGAGTACAACGACAGGGGTCGCGGCGACTTCATGTGCACCAACGCGGTGCAGTATCTCATTAGGGACGGGAAGCTCCATGTCTTGGTGCAGATGCGCTCCAATGACGTAGTGTTCGGCTATAAGAACGACAGGGCGTGGGCTGAGTACATGCAAAGATACATGATCCGCGACCTCAACACGTGTCAAGACGCCGTCGTCGAGGCGGGCGACATCTACTGGCACGCCAGCAGCCTCCACGTATACGAGAAGCACTTCCACCTGGTGAAGGAATGAAGTCGTCTATCGACTGGGGAGACTTCCCCGCGCAGCTGATGGCCTCCGTTCAACGGGACCCCAACATACAGTGGATATACAGGATGATAGAGCGCGAGAGGGCGGAACATGAGCAAGTTGGTACTCGTCGAGACGATCAGCCAACACCGGATAAGGTACGTCGTGGACGTCGGCGACGCCGGCGACCCTGAGTGGGCTCTGGATACTGTGACAATGGATGAAGCGACGGAGGTCTCGCAGCTGCACCTTGGGGAGATGAGCGTGTCGCACCGGGTGATCGACGACGGGGAGTTCCTCCGCGTCTTCGACGAGGACAACGACTACCTGCGAGGCATTGAACCGGAAAGGAAGAGGGGGTTCATCACGGTCCTCGATCCCGACGAGTGCGGGCCGGACGTCATCGTACCGCAGGGAGACGCAGCGTGAGCGACTGCTGCTGGCCGATTGAGAAGGCGCTGAGGGACCTGGTGGAGAAGCTGGACCTCATAGAAAATGATCCCCAGTACCTAGCAGTGTGGGAATCGGCATTTATTCACGGCGCGCCCTACACCGGTCCCAGCTACGTCGAGGAGCTCGAGGCCGCGAAGAAGGTGCTGGAGGATCTCAATGCTTGAGAAGTGGGACGAACGCTTCCTCGGTATCGCAGCTCAGATCGCGACGTGGTCGAAGGACCCCTCGATCGGTGTGGGTGCGGTCGCCGTTAACGGTCGGCGCCAGATACTCTCGACGGGGTACAACGGATTTCCCCGGGGAGTCAAGGACACCGAGGAGAGGCTGATGCACCGCGAGTCAAAGTACGCCATGACGGTGCACGCGGAGATGAACTGCGTCCTCAGCGCAGCGTACAACGGAGTCTCCCTAGACGGCGCCACGATGTACGTCCATGGCGTGCCGGTGTGCGCCGACTGCGCGAAGTCCCTCGTCCAGGCCGGCGTGGGTCGGCTCGTCATGAGGTCGCGGTTTCCCATCTCCGACAAGTGGCTCGAGTCGTTCGTTGAGTACACCCAGGCCATGTTCCGGGAGGTCGGCATTGAGTGGGTGATGTACAACTTCGACAACGTGGAGATGAACGATACCCAGCACCCGCTGTACCGCGAGGCTAACACCGGCGCGCCGCTGCCGGAACACCTGTGCACCGGACACGACACACAGGAGCGGTACTTCTATCAAGACGGCGGCGCTTTCCGAGCGCGACCTTGATCGCTTTGAGAAGGGCGAGTGCGACTTCTATTGGTACACCAATGGTAGTGCGGATGTACGCGTTGCGTTCAATGATGTACCTCCTGAAGGATTTAGACGTGGCAGGTGCTGCGATAAGCGCGGACCACGAGGGCCCTATAAGAAGCGTGGTTCTCAATGATAAAGAATGTAGCAATAATTTTAGGTCGTGGTGTGGAAGGTTGTGGTGTAAGCAAGCACACCGCTGAGTTCTCCCGGTGGCTGAACGCAGCGGGCTACCGCTGCCGCGTCCTTGCGTCCAAGGAGAAGAACTACCCCCGCAAGTACTCCCACGACATCGACGGCCTCAGCCTCCACTTCTTCTCGCGCCCTCAGGAGATGCAGGAGGTGCTGGACGCGTGCAACCTCTCCGACTGCGTCGTCGTGAACTCCCTGCCTCCCAAGGACGCCTCCGTCGCGGAGGTGGAGAACTTCGCGGGACTGCTCGCGGCTATCAAGCCGCCAGTTGTGATGTACGTTCACGATCACAACAAGCTGTCCATCCTGCGCAACCGCTGCATGGACGAAGCGATGGCGCGGGCCAACCTCATCTTCGTCCACTCACGGAGCAACGACTTCTGCGCGATGCTGGACGACTGGGAGGGAGACGTCTCGGCGATCCTCGCGGGGGAGGACCGCAGCTCGAAGGCGGTCGCTGCGTTCCAGCCGGCGTTCGACTTCGACGCTGCCCGAGCAAAGTACTGGAAGCCCATCGAGGAGACGGACCCGCGCAGCCACAAGTGGGTGGGCCGCACCGTCCAATGGAAGGGATATCGCGAGTTCATGACCTTCCATGAGAATTTCATCCGGAAGGACCCGCGCTGCGTCTCCATGATGGAGGGGATCGACAAGTCTCCCGCTTTTCTGGACTTTAAGATGTATGCCCCGTTCGTCAACCACTGCAACTCGTCCCTGCCGTACCACGATGTCGACGTGGACGCCCACCGGGGAGGACCCGTCGTCGTCTTCTCCCAGTACGAGAACGACACCATGATGAAGAGGATGTCTCGCGCCGGCTTCGGGTACCAGCTGTCCCTCCTGAACCCCAAATACGTCGAGAAGTCCATAGAGTACACACATGCAGAAATAGCGTCGGTAGGTGTTGTGCCAGTTTTTAGGAAAAAGTTTGGTGATATTTGTCGTCACAGAATTTATGACGTGCCATTGACAAAGTGTCGCGACCATGGTACTATATGGTTTGATGATGACGATATGGCAGGCACGTGGGCGGAGATAAATAGAATTGCGTCCGACGATGTACTGCGCGATGAGATGCGTGAAAAAGCTTTTGCTTTTTATAAGCTCCATCAGGATTCTTCCTACGTCTTTGCTGATACGATGAAAATGATTGAGGAATTATGCTAACGATTGAACGGCTGAAAGAAAAAGTTAGCTACGATCCCGAGACGGGAAATTGGACACTTCTTCAGTCACATCACACGAAGCTTGTGGGAAAACCTGTTGGGCATCGTGGGTCGAATGGCTATTTTTACGTTCACATAGACGGAAAGCAATATCTAGCGCATCGACTCGCTGTTTTTTATATGACAGGTGAGTGGCCTCCCCAAGTCGATCACAAACATTTTGATACATGTGACAATCGTTGGAACGAGATACGTACATGTACGCAAGGACAGAACCAACAACACCGTGGCAAGCTTCGAAATAATACATCCGGCTACAAAGGAGTGTGTAGTGACGGCAACAGACACAGTGCTTCGATAGCTTTTGACAACCAGCGCATACATTTAGGTACATTTGATAGCGCTGAAGAAGCGGCAGCCGCTTACAATAACGCGGCCCGTGTATATCATGGGGAGTTTGCACATTCATGACAGTGAGACACGCCTCCATAGTCCCCCTCATCGGCGGTATGGCCATGGGCGCCGAGCGTGCCTTCGGGACCCCTCCCGACGCCCTCATCTCCTACGAGGCCTTCGCCCCCAACGAGAAGCACCTGCTCCACTGGTACGACCAGCGCGGCGTGGACGTCCCTTACTACGTTCTGGACAAGGGAGGCGTCCCTCCCTCGGGAGTCCGCGTCGGTACGTACGACGCGGTGAACTCCACCTGTCCCTGTGCCGGTCTATCCACCATATCGCACGGCTACGGGGACGACAACCCCAACAACGTGTGGCTGCCCCTGGTAGCGGAGTACGTCATGGGTACCCTGAGACCCGACGTCTATTGGGGCGAGAACGCTCCGGGGTTCGCTGGCAAGATCGGCAAGAACATACGCGAGAACATGAGGCGTATCGGTGTGGACAACGGGTACACCATGACCGTGTACCGGACGAAGACACTCCTCCACGGACTCCCCCAGGTACGCGAGAGGTCCTTCTACTTCTTCTGGCGCGGTAACCGTACGCCGATCCTGGACTGGTACGACAGACCCTATCAGAAGATCGAGGACCTCATCACGGGGGTGACCTCCAACTTCCAGATGGAACCGATCAATCCCAAGACCCCGTCGAGGGACGACCCGATCTACCGTTACCTCCTCGAAGTCATACACCCGGGGATGACCCACCGGGAGTTCAGTCAGTCCCAACCCATCGTCACCAACCTGAAACAGATGGACGTCCTGTCCTACATCCAGAACCAGGGACACACCGAGGACGACATCGCCCGGTGGATGCGTGCCCAGGGACTGGACCGAGAGGCGGATAAGGCGGAGAGGCGCGGCGCCAAGCTCGCTGCGGGCCTCGGCATCATGAAGCGCAACACCTGCATCCCCCGCGACCACATCGGCGCCTTTGTCGGGCACTATCCCCATATGCTGGCGCACCCGACGGAGGACCGCTACATAACTTTTCGCGAGGCGATGACCATCATGGGCATGCCGGACGACTTCGAGCTGCTGGATCCCGAGAAGTCGTCCAACCACATATGCCAAAACGTGCCGGTGCAAACCGCCGCGGACATGTCCTCCGAGGTCCTAGCCTACCTGGAGGGGAGGAGGGAGACCACGAGCGCTCCCTACGTCTATCAGTTCAACGCCTCGAAGACCGTTAGGTACGAGGACGAGCCGGCTACACTGGAGGAGTTTGTGTCATGAGCGTTCTATGGGATAAGAACAAGGAACACAAGAACACCAACTTTGCGGTGCCGAGCGCGGGTATGTGCGGAAAAGCTGATGCGAACACCGCCGCGCCCTACAACGTGTACCACAACGACCTTCCCGCACGACACTTCGCCGCGGACCAGGCAAAGTCTGTCCCGCAGCGCGACATGTCCAAGCCCTTCACGGTCGTCGACCTTGGCAACAACATGTGCGACGTCGTCACCAACTACAAGTACCGCGAGGACGAGCTCGTCCGCGAGCTGCAGAAGTACATCGACGACACGTACCGCGGCCACTACGTCGGCGAGGACAACGTGCAGTCCTTGGACGTTATATTCTCCTCCGGCAACGGACGGGGGTTCACCGTCGGCAACGTTCAGAAGTACGCGTCGCGCTACGGCAAGAAGGGTGGGTACAACCGCGACGACCTGGTGAAGACGGCTCATTACGCGCTGCTGGCGCTGTACGTCCACGACAAGGAACAGGGTTCCACCCTCTCGAGCCCCATCATCGACGCGGTGCAGCAGCAGCTGCTGGACGCTGCGATCGCTGCTTCCAATACGTTTACTGAAGGGTCCAATGAGCTGGCGTCTCTTAAGACTATGGGCGAGGATGAAGAGGTCCTCGAAAGCGTGCCGGGTCGCTGGGTGCGAGAGGTTGACGAAGCGATCGCGAGGGACAAAGAGGAGACCAAGAAGCTGCAGTCGCAGTCGGCGGTGCAGGAGACCGTGAGGGTCCTTGATACACAGGGAGACAAGACGTGGTTTGGTCCGCCCCTGAGCCCGCGGCATGCAGCAGTGGGGGGCACCGAGCTCCTGAAGCTACGCGGCACCACGCGCATGAGCGACGACGGCACTCCGCGGATTGGCGAGGACGACGATCCCACGTGGGTAAGGCCCCCCGAAGTGGAAGCTGGAAAGATCGTTGTTCAGGTGGACGGCAAGCGCGTCTGCGAGCTGTACGGTACCCGCGACCTCAACGACTTCGAGATCAAGCGACGCGCCATGTGCGAGGTCGACGTCGAGAAGGAGATACACGGAAGGCCCGTCAAGGACATGGTGTACCTGCCCAACCGCGCCCTCAACATCGTGACCGGACGGCCGTGGATGCAAGCTGACGGCGCCGCGTGCTGTCCATAAAGGAGATCGACTAACATGGGATACAGAACCGGTCTGTCCAACAGCCAGTACTACGCGAACGCCGTTGAGATATACGACTTTTGGACGCAGGTCGCGAAGCTCACGCCTGAGCAGGCCTGCGGCATGCTGGCGCAAGCGGACGCCGAGAGCAGCTTGAATCCCACGGCGTTCGGGGACAAGAAGGGGGACGACTACACGGCGTGGGGACTGTACCAGATACACACCGACCGCGCCGCCGTCATCAAGGACGCGACCGGCGTCGACCTAACCACTCTCCCGAGCATCGCGGACCAGCATAAAGCGGTGTGGTGGGAGCTTACCAACGTATTGCTTGAAGAAAGAGCTTTGATTAAAGTCCAAGCATGTACGACAGCGTCGGAGGCAGGTTCGGTAGCCTGCCAGTACTACGAGCGCGCCGGAGCACCGGGACAAGCAGCGAAGCGGGCGCTGCGGTCGGAGCAGTGGTACGAGTACCTCAGCAGGAAGCCGAGCATGCGCTGGACCCAACCGCACGAGGCTCACAAGCACCCGCACGGCCACAAGCACTGATGAACTACCTACCCTACACGTACCTCGTGGGCTGGAGCGCGCTTGATCGTTGGTACTACGGCGTGCGGTACGCTGTTGGATGTAGTCCCGACGACTTATGGGTGACGTACTTTACGTCGTCTGAGGAGGTCGCTGCATACATAAGGCAATATGGTCCTCCAGACATTCGAGAGGTTAGGCGGACGTTTGAGGCTGCGGATAGTGCACGTTCGTGGGAGCATCGGGTGCTGCGACGGCTGCGGGTACGACACAACCCAAGGTGGCTGAATTGGAATGAAGGAAAGTGTCCGGTTCATGACTTCCCGCACACTGATGAAGTAAAGGCACATCTCAGCAGGAAGCAGCGTGAGTGGCTAGAGAACAATGAGCCTCAGGCTAAGGGAAAGAAGTGGTCCGATGAGTCTCGAAAGCGCAAGAGCGACTCACAGAAGGCGTTTTGCCAGAGTGAAGATGGTAAGCGTATCTTAGCAGAGACTGGTAAGAAAGTGTCGGCAAAAACCAAGGGCATTCCACGTCCATGGGCTGCTGAGACAGGAAGGAATCCTGAGAGAATCAGGAAAGCCGCGAAAAAGAATCGCGGACAGAAGCGTTCCCCTGAGACAAGGGCTAACATTGGTCTTGGGCGGAAAAGATATTTTGAAAGGATAAAAAATGGTGGAGATAAATTGCCCAATTGAACGTCTGCGCGAGCGGAAACTTTTTGTGGCTACGCCGATGTTTGGGGGCGCTTGTTCGGGAATGTTTTGTAAGAGCATTTCGGACCTTACTTCGCTCTGTAACCAATATGGGATACAGATGCAGCTGTATTTTTTGTTCAATGAGAGTCTCATTACAAGAGCCAGAAATTATTGCTGCGATGAATTTATGCGGTCTGAATGTGGACATTTGTGCTTTATCGACTCCGACATCGGATTCTCCCCGCAGGACGTCCTCGCGCTCATGGCTCTTCAGGTTCAGGACCCCAAGTACCACATCATCGGCGGGCCGTACCCCAAGAAGTGCATCTCGTGGGAGAAGATCAAGCACGCGGTGGACAAGGGCGTGGCGGACCAGGACGCTACTGTCCTCGAGAAGTTCGTCGGGGACTACGTGTTCAATCCCAAGAGCGGGCAGGCGCAGATCCCCCTCAACGAACCCGTTGAGGTCCTGGAGATCGGGACCGGATTCATGATGGTGCATAAAGAAGCTATGCAAACGTTTGCAAATAGCTATCCCCAGTACATGTACAAGCCCGATCACGTGCGTACTGAACACTTCGATGGGTCGCGAGAAATAATGCAGTTCTTTCAGGCGGAGATAGATCCCGTCTCCAAGAGGTACCTCAGCGAAGACTACTGGTTCAGCCAGAAGGCGCAGCAGGCCGGCATGCACTGCTGGTTCTGTCCGTGGATGCACCTGCAGCACGTAGGCAGCTACATCTTCGGCGGATCCCTGGCTGATTTGGCCAGCATCGGCGTCGCGGCGACCGCTGACCCGGGTGCCTTGGGTAAGGACAAGCGACAGCCGAATAGAGGAGCACCGCGCGTGGGTGCGATGCCCCCGGTTATGACTCCTACTCCCCTGATTAAATCCGACGAGCCAGCGAAGCCCCCGAGCCGTCGCGATCAAATGGACGCGGCGATCTTAGAGTCGCAGAAGCCGGCGAAGTCCAAGCGCGCGGGTCGACGCGCAAAGGGTTGACACGGGCGCGTTCGGGTGATATAATCTAACCATGGAATTGGAGTATCACCCATGACACGTCACGTTGACCTAGGCGCGCCCGAGGACCTCGAAGAGGTCGAGGGCTTCAACTGCGATCCCAAGGGGATCGTGAAGGCGGATCCGAGCTGGCCGCCGGAGCTGAAGAGAGCTATACGCGCGTACAACAGCGCGTACAACAAGGGGGCCTCGGACAACGAGCTCATGGATCTGAGCGATTTGATCGAGGAGGTCGCGGTCGCGGTGGGAGTACATACATGAACGACAACGCCGCAGCGGTCCTCTTGATCCTTGGCACCATGTTCCTCCTCATGAGGGGGTGCGACGAGGATCATCGTCCAGCTATGATGCGTCAATGTCTGGAGCACCAGGGATTCGAGTGGCGCGACAACGGGTGTGTGAAGGTCGTCGAGCACGGAATTGAAGGGAAATAGGTTATGAAGCTGTCTCAAGAAACTATCAAGGTGCTGCGCAATTTCGCGAGCATAAATCCCTCCATCCTCGTGAGGCCGGGCAGCCTACTGTCCACCATATCCTATCCCGGAAAGACGGTGATGGCCCGCGCCACGGTGCCGGACGCCTTCGAGACGGAGTTCGCCATATACGACCTCAGCCGGTTCCTCAACGCCCTCTCCCTCCTCGGCGATCCAGACCTAACCTTTACGGCCAAGAGCGTGTCCGCGGTCTCCGAGGGGCGCGCCCTGCGCTACGCACTCGCCGAGCCGTCGATGATCGTCGCGGCGCCGACGAAGGACATCGCGATGCCCCCGACGTACGTCGAGGTGGACCTTCCGGAAGCTGTTCTCAAGGCAGCGACCTCCGCCCTGCGGGTCCTCGGCCTGAATGAGATCGCGGTGACGGGCGACGGGGAGTCCGTGTTCCTTCAGGCGGTGGACGCCAAGGGGACCACCAACGACGACTACTCCGTCAAGGTGGACGCCGATCCCCCGGGAAAGAAGTTCCGCGCCCTGTTTAAGATCGACAACCTGAAGCTGCTTCCCAGCGCCTACACGGTGAAGCTGACCGAGAAGGGCATATCCCACTGGGTCGGCGAGGCGGCTGAGTACTTCATCTCAGTTGAGAAGGATTCGAAGTTCGAATGAAGAGCCTGAGGGACATAGAGCCTCGTAAATTGGGGCGCTTCCGCGGCGCTACCTACACCGAGCTCGAGACCGCGGAGGGCATCCTCATGGAGGAGCTCCACGACGTGGGCGTCGTAATGCGCTCGATGCGCGAGGAGATGCGGCTCGTCTTTAAGCCCGAGGACTACGGGATCACGGTAAGCACGGAAGCGGACGTACGATAATGGCTCAAGACTACACGGTGACTGAGTGCCTCATGGCCCGCGGCAGCGAGAGGTACCACGCGTGGATACCCACAGAGCGGGCGGTCGTGGGCGAACCGGTAAGGCTCATCGACGACTTCCTCGGCGCCCCGCTGGACGCCGCTGGATTCTCCATCGGCTGGACCGTTCATACGGTGTGGCCCGGCCCGCGACTCGCGGCGTACGCGAAGGAGCGCTCCCGAGACTACACTCGAACACGGAAGGCTTCCGATGTCTAAGATCGATTGGTTCACTCGGGCGCGGCTGTACGTCGGCACCAGGCTCATGTGGTACGGCGTCCGCGCCATGCCTCCCGAGATGTCGTTCGTGGAGCCGCTGGTGGAGATCCCCCTTGGGGTGCTCGAGGAGATGGATCGGGGAAGGACGTTCGGCTGCGTGGTGATCGGCTGGGGCGATCCAAAGCCGGCGACAGAGCTCACGCAGGCAGCGATGGACGCCGTCGCCGCGAAGAGGAGGGTCCTCGAGGACGGCCTAGACGGAAGGGAGCACATATGAGGATCGAACTAGAGTTCACCGAGCTGGCCACCAAGGAGCAGGTCGACGAAGTATTCGGATCGCACCGCACCAGCACCGGCATGGTACTGGTCCGCGAGTTCCTGCACCCTGAGACCCGCGTACCCATGGTGGCGTTCCTCCTCGGCGGCGAGCCTGGGGAGCCCGCGATGGGGTTCACCGCGCCGTTCGCGCTCGCCAACGGTTGACACGGGTCGCGGAGTGGGATAGAATATACAATAGATCAAGGAGAGCGAACATGCAGGTTACCATAAACTTCGACACCGGCCACCAAGCTGACCGCGAGCTGTTAGCTTCGATCCAGGGCCTCCTCAACGGAACGCACATCGCGATCGAGAAGCCCTACATAACGCCGCGGGCCGCGACGGAGCCGAAGTCGCGCTCCAACACGGTTATTGGCCGCTTCATCGAAAAGCTTATCGCCTGGCCCGGGGACGAAATCTCCCTGAAGGATGTAGGGAGAATGGGATGGGAGGTCGATGGATCCCCAAGCACGCTGGAAAGCTACATCTATAAAATGGCAATGCCCGTCTCCCGCGGAGGCGCTACCTGCGTCATTGCCAGGGGCTGCGGGGTCTACGAGCTTCCGCCGCGCGAGCTCCGAGAGTCGTCCCTGCGCGATTGGAAGCTTCCCCCTTACTAACAAGGAGCTTCCTTGGTGATCCTCAACGACGTGATCTGGGCGCAGAAGTATCGACCCAAGAAGATAAGCGAGTGCGTCCTTCCGACGCGCTTGAAAGCGACGCTGCAGAAGCTCGTTGACGAGCGAGACGTTCCCCATATGTTGTTCGTGGGATCGTCCGGTGTCGGTAAGACGACCGCGGCTCGAGCCATGGTGGAGGAGATAGGCGCCGACTACATCGTTATCAACGCCTCGCTGCATGGAAACATCGACACCCTGCGCACAGACATCCAGTGCTACTGCTCGTCCGTGTCGCTGACGGGGGGCCGAAAATATATCATACTCGACGAGTCCGACTACCTCACGCCGTTGACACAGCCGGCTCTCCGCTCGTTCATGGAGGAGTTCTCGCAAAACGCTTCGTTCATACTAACCGCGAACTATCGCGACCGCATCATCCCAGCGCTGCAGAGTCGCTGCGCCGTTATCGACTTCAAGCCCACGAAGGCGGAGTCGAAGAAGCTGGCGTCCGAGTTCCTCAAGAAGCTCCACGAGATACTCCACGCCGAGGGGGTGCAGTACGAGGTAGCCGCGGTCGCCGAAGTCATCGTGCGGTACTATCCCGATTGGCGACGCGTCCTCAACGAGCTCCAGGCATACTCCAAGGAGACCGGGCGGATAGACTCGGGCGTCCTCGCGAGGGCGAGGACCAACGTGGACGAGCTCTGGGGATACCTGAGGGACAGAGACTTTACGGGGTGCAGGCGATGGATTGGAGTTAACTTGGACGGCGATTCCTCGGGCTTGGTGAGGGCCCTCTACGACCGGGCCTCGGACCTGATGACCCCCCAATCCGTCCCACAACTGGTGTTGATCCTGGCCAAATATCAAGATATGGCGGCGCGGGTGGTGGACCAGGAGATCAACACCGCTGCGATGTGTGTGGAGATAATGATCGACACGGAGTTCAAGAAATGACGACCTACTGGGAATACAAGGTAGCGTACAACTACCCACCTGGGTTGAACTACCAGACGTGGCTCAGCTCCATGGGCAGGGAGGGCTGGGAACTGACCCATGTGGCTCAGAACCTCTGGCTGTTCAAGCGCGCGATCGAGCGCGCCGCCGAACCGCTCCCGATCAAGCGGGAGCCTCCCAAGACGCACAGAATAAAGCAAAGCGTGACCGTCAAGGCGGTGACGGAGAAAGACTTCCAGGTGATCGAGCACGCCATGATCGCCGACGGGTGGAAGCACCGCGAGAGGTACGACAGCTTCTCGGACGCCTGGCGGAGCGGGATCGTCTTCGAGAAAGTTGAGGACTTTGTCGAGTCCGAGAGCGTCGAGCGCATGTCGGTAGCGATCGGGCAGCTCTCGGACTACGACGAGCTGCGCCGAGCGGTGCTGGCCAATGGTTGGATCGCGGATGGTCAACCCGTAGCGCGCGTCGTCCTACCGTCCCAGCTTCCGCTCGACGTTCCCGGGAACTATACGGTTGACGCGCGCGGCTTCTGGTTCCAGGAGTGGGTGTGCCCCTTCAAGCGGAGGAAGCTGTGACCGCAACGGTATGGAGCTGGCTGGAGTACATCCGCACCGGGCGGGGCGATCCCCGCGAGGGCGATCCCGAGGCTGTCAGGGCGTACAACCCTTTCCTCGTCAACCGCGCCCTGTCCTACGACAAGGGCGCCGTGCTCTCGGCCAACCGCATGAACGCCTATCCCCTCTTGGATCCCGAGATGGCAGCGGCCTACTACCGCGGGGCCCTGCGGGGTCCGGGACGGAGGACGAAGTGGGCGAAGCCGGTCCTCGATGCGGACGCTGAGTCGGTGTCGAGGGCCCTCGGCATGGGCAGGTCGTCGGCGCGACAGGCGCTGCGGTGCATGACGGACGCGCAGCTCGCTGAGCTCCGCACCTCGATGGAGGGTATGAAGTGAGCGGGCACCTGGATACGTGCAGGGCGCGGGTATGCGCCTACGCGCAGGAGCTGCAGGACGCCGCGATGGCCGGAAGGCTGAACGAGTCCGCCATCGAGGGGCTGGTGCGGTCGTTCCTTGAGCAGCCGACGTATTGGCCCGAGCAGCGCGAGGCTCTGCTGCGGGAAGCGATGGAGGGGCTCGAGTGACGATAGCCGTGCACGTGTCGTACCCAAATTCGTTGAAGCGGGGTTCCGTAGTATTCTCGCACCAGTCCAAGGCGGCGCGGTACAAATTCGTTCATCCCATATACGCCGACGAATGCAGGCGCGCGACGGGGAAGGAGCTGCCCTATGAGTTCAGCTACGCCTACAGGCGCGGACACCCAAAGCTGGAGCTCTTCCCTCCGGAGAGGCACAATACGGTATACGCGCGCGACGCCGTCGCCGGCAATCTCAACCACTCCCTGTACGCGACGCTCGATAAGAGGATCAAGGATCCGGAGGAGATACGTCGGGAGGCTAAGAAGTACTTCGCGAACGAGGACCCCGATTCGGAGGAGCTCATCTCCAACAATTGGAGGGTCGTTCGACCTATAAAAAAGAAGGGAACGGGTTGAAATGATAGTCGTCCTGCTCGCATTGATACTGCTCGCGCTGGTGTTCCCGGGACTCCTGCGGTTCCTGCTCCTCGCAGCTTTCGTCCTCGGGGTGTTGGTGTTCGTCGGCGCCTTCTTTACGGCCGGCGACATGTACCGCGAGGGTCAGCTGAGGGACCCGGGATCACCCATGTCGCGGGAGCTGCAGCGGCAGCGGACGGAGGGATCGAGGTGAAGTGGCTGAGCGTAGACGACACGGAGGTCGAGGACCTCGTTCGGTCGCTGAAGACAGTTATCCTTCGGTACGAGGTCGTCGAGGCTGAGATGGGTCTGACGGGGATATACGCGGAGGAGCTCCCTCGATTCCGAGCGCTCCTCGAGAGGCTGGAGGCGCTGCGATGAGCATCGGTGTATTCTTTCTGTGGGTATTGGCGTGCGCCGCGGTATACTTCGCTGCGCAGGAGTTCGCGGCAAGGTACGTGCCGGCGGAGGCGCGCCTCCAGTTCAGCGCGGGGTGGGTCGCGGGCACCGCGCTGATCGTGGTCGGCTCGATAATATTCGGGGGTGGAAATGGTTGAGTTCTTTGCGTTCTTGGTATGGGGAGGCGCCTGCCTGCTGGTCGGGATGATCCTCGGCACCGCAGCCTCGTGGCAGCACATAATGGTGGACAAGAAGCTGACGGAGTGGAGGGGAAAGCTGTACCTCATATCCGAGCAGAGCGACCTAGGAAGGGAGAGCGATCGTGGTTGAGTTCTTTGGGTACCTGGCCAGCGTCGGGCTGGCGTGGATATGGGGAGTCATGGTCGGGGATCCGCCATGCGCTCCAAGATGATCGATGACAAGCAGTTCGTCCAGGACGGCGACCTGTACCTCGTTAGGAGGGCGCTGAAGCCGGACGAGCTCCCGCAGACGAAGGGAACGAAGCCGTGATGAATTCATGGGACCTCTTCGCCGAGGCGACCGGCCCGATCCTGGTCTTCGGCACCGTCCTCGTGTACTACGCCGGGAGGGCGTGCATGCTCGCCGAGGACGCGAAGCGGGAGATCGAGCGCACCAACGAGCTCCTCAAGCAGACCCACGCGACGCTGATGGAGATCCGTGCCGCCGTGCCCGTCATCCCCCGCGAGACGGGGACGCGCCGCGGGGGCGCGCACAGCCCCGGCGGGGACTAATAAATAGAGTCCATGGCAACCCGACGGGAGAAGCGGGGCGATGGACGACATATTCCGCGGACTGGGTGTTGAAGTCGAGCTCACCGCGCCCGAGAACTTCGGAAGGGTGAGGGAGACGCTCCAGCGCATGGGGATAGCGAGCTCGAGGGAGAGGAAGCTACATCAAAGCTGTCACCTGCTTCATAAAAGAGGCAGGTATTCAATACTTTCGTTCAAAGAAGTCTTTGTCATGGACGGCCGTACCGGCGACATCAGCGAAGAGGACCTAGCTCGTAGGAATAGGATCGCTCTATTACTTGAGGAGTGGGGACTGGTGAGGGTGCTCGACCCCGAAGCGATCGCGGACAAGCTGGCGCCCATGAGCGCGCTGAAGGTCATAAGCTACAGGGAGCGGGCGGACTGGACCTTAGTCCCTAAGCACTCGCTGGGAAGCAGGACCGCGGAGCGCGGTCTAGGAAAGGAAGAACATGGGACTGATCGCTGACGCACTGAACGACTTCCACGAGTGGCGCCGACAAACGTTCGTCGACCCGTTCATGGGCTCCGTCGACGACGAGCGCGCTGAAGGTCATAACGAGGTAGCGCGGGCTTGGGGCGACGAATCTAAGGCAACACAGTCAAACTTGAACAGTGTTCAAGCATGGTCCCCGGCGGGGACCTCTTCGGACGAGAAGCTGCGGACGATAGCGCGCCTCCTCTTCCCGCCGGCCCTCATCGAGGAGCTGTCGGACGGCACGATCGTAGCGGTGGACCACAGCGTGGACAGCAACCTCGACGCCGCGCTCGACGACTTAACGTCCGGCTACAACGACGACGCGCCGCAGCGGACGATACGCCGGGCCGTAGCGGTGCTGCAGGACGTGCGGCTGCTCCTCGACGAACGGGTAGCGTATCCCGAGGGGGCGACGAAGATATTCTTCGCGGGGATAGGCGGGCACGATCCCGCGGACGACGCTGCGGAGCAGCGCTGATGGAGCACTGGCTGGCGGTCGCGGCGATCGTCATGTCCGCAGCGGTCCTCATCAGCGCCGCGGCCCGCGCGTACTTCGCGGCGCTGAACTCGTATCGAGCCCGCAGCGCTTCTCTCGCCGAAGCTCGAGCGGACGGCGAAGCCGGCGAACCTAGGGAAGGGAGCGACGAATGACCAAGCCTACAAGGAGCCACGTGTCCAGGGCGCCGATGAAGCGCGGCAGGTCCGCTGGCGAGACGACGGAGCGGGTCGACGTCCGACGCCTGCTCGAGACGATCGAGGCCGCGGCGGGCGCCGTGGGCTCGGCGGCGGGGCGCTACACGGTCGCGGCGAAGCCGGGAGAGCCCCTCATCAAGACTGGAACGGATCTCGGGGTGCAGTCGACGACGGTCGCGGATCCGGAGCAGGGTGCTTCGATGAAGGAGCTGTTCGGTGCGCCCCCGGAAGCGGTGCCGGCTCTCGAAGCGAGGTTCCCAACGATAGGCGCCGCTCCCGTGACGGGCCCTACGGAAGAAATAACCCGGAGGCGCCCGGGAAGGAGCGCCGCAGGCACCGTCGGTGCTTTAAAGAAGGAGGAAGAGTGATGGGACCTGTAATACTACCTAGAAAGACGTCGGCCGCGGCGCTCGCGCTCGCGGCGGCACTGTCGTTCGCGGCGGCGCCCGCTATGGCGCAGCACCGCGGCGGCGGAGGCGGTCACATGGGCGGCGGCGGTCACATGGGCGGCGGAGGAATGGGCGGCGGCGGCTTCGGAGGTGGACATCCCGGCGGGGGTGGAATGGGTCATCCCGGCTTCGGCGGGGAACACGGGTTCCACGGCGGGCACGGCGGGCACGGCTACTGGAACAACGGCCAGTGGTACGGCAGCGACGAGTGCCCGTGGTGGAACGGTTTCCAGTGGGTCGACTGCTACTGAGCAGCGCGACAACCGATAGGAAAAGAAACGCATGCGTACTCTTCGCTCGATCTTAGAAGCCGACGGGGTGCATCACCTGGTAACCTTTGACTACGATCATAAGCTACCGGGCTACAATGAAAAAACTAGAAGATCCGGCACGGTTGTCGTGAAGGCTAAGAACAAGAAGGAAGCCGCGGATAAAGCTGCGTCTTCCGGTCACCCAAATATGAAGGTCACCAAGATACAGACGAAGTGGTGACTCGAACTGGAAAGGAACGAAGCATGAGAGGTATTCACGAGACTATCATTGGGTTCGGAGCGATCGCGCTCCTGGCGGCGTCGCTGTTCGCGGGGCCCGCCGACGCGCAGGAGTGGAGGCGGGGCTACCGATACGACAGGGTGAACCGCGCCTACATCCAGTGGCAGCGCCCGGCGCCGATCTATCGGGCGCCCGTCTACGTCCAGCCGGGCTACGCCCCGTTCAGCGAGGTGGCCGGGGGTCTCGGACAGATCGCGGCGGCGCCGTTCAACCTGCTCGGGGGACTGTTCGGCGGGACGACCCTGCTTGCCCAGCCGGGGTACTCCGGGTACGACTACTCCCAGAATCCCTGCTACTACTGGACGGGCGCCGCTTGGCAGCGTCGCTGCTGATTGCGAGAGTAGCTTAGGGTAGGTACGAACGAACCCCCGTAGCGTGAGCTACGGGGGTTTCGCTGTGTTCAGCGCGCGGCGCTGTCGCGGAGCGCGGTGTCGGTGATTCCGTCCAGTGCGCGCTGTCGATCCTTCGCCAGCGCGCTTGCATCCGCCACGACCCTATCCATGGCCGGCTTGTGCCGGTTGGATACTTCTCGGAGCAGCCGACGACGCTCCAACGTTTTTTCTGCGTCTCGACCGTGTACCCGAACGGTAAAGGTATCGCTTTTGAAGGCCACTGCCGTCCTCCTGATCACGGCTTCGGCGGCAGCCGCATCTCGTAGTCCTCGGGATCGACGACCGGGACCGGGAGGACGACGCGCTCGGCGCCCGTCAGGTCGAGGTCTATCTCGTTCCACCGCGGGTCGTCCCCGTGGTCCGCCTGCCACCGCGCGCCGAACTCATGCAGAGCGTCGTGCTCGTGCGTTGCGGGGAACGGTCCGTAGAGGTGCAGCCCGTCGTCGGCGAACGTTACGATGTAGCGCTGTTTCATGTCTGTGTCTCCCATTGAAAGACCATTCTATCAGGCCGCGCCGCCGGTGTCAACCACAGTTGTAGCACCCCAAAACTGGTCAAAACTATGGTTCCATAAGTGCCTGTTATGTCTAGCCAAACTTTTTTGAATTGAGCGTACGTTAGCGCTTAATTTGTTCTTCTGGTAGGGTCCATTGGTTGTGAATTGCTTCGCTGCACTCCTACGCTCATTTTATGAGAAGGCCAGACGCGTCAATGGTTTGGACGGTACAGTCCCAAGCCGATCGTGAGCTTCATGAAGCTCGTTCCATAGGCCGTGTCGAGGGCGTACGCCGCGGCGTGCAGGCGACCGATGGGCGGTCCCAGTCCGGGCCAGCGGCTCATCTCCCGGGCGGACCGGTAGTTGCGCCACGCCCACAGCCACCGCCTGGCCGAGGCGCGCTCGGTGTACTTCACCCAGTTGACGAGACCCGGGGGACGCGGTCCTCCGACTTCCATCACGAAGAATCCTGAACCGTCCGGTAGCCTGTGCATCGCGTCCTCCGTTACCTCTCGTGCGGCCCGAGCTTCAGGCCCGGAATCGGCAGCCAGAAGTTCTCCGTATCGATGTAGGGATTGAGGAGCAGCAGGGTGTCGGCCGGCGAGACGCGGTTCTTGGGGATCAGCAGCTCGTACGGGAACACGCCCGACCTCTCCATGTCCCACACGAACAGCTCCGTACAGAACCACTTGTCGGGCTTCCTCCAGTCGCGCGGCGACTCGAACTCCCCGAAGAAGTCGTAGAGGGCGCCGTCGTCGAACGGCTTGCCGACCTGGGACCGAAGGTCCGCTATGAAGCGCTCCTCGACCGTGTCGTGAACGTACAGGGTGGCGTTCCGCCTGATCCCGAAGGACTGGTAGTCCGGGGGCCGGATCGCTACCCCGTTGGGGTTGCCCTCGATCACGGGGCAGTCGGGGCTGCCGGACGCGCCGAGGAGGCTGCCGTCGGGCAGGACGCAGTCGCAGTGCGAGAACGGACTGTGGCAGAGCTTACGGATGACCGTGCTCTGCCACGAGTCTGCCTGTGTACTGAACTGAAGCGTTATCCTGCCCATGGCGGTATTTATGGGCAGGGTCGGCGCGTCGCCACGAACGCGTGGATCGCCGTCAGGGCGCCCCGCTCGAGGGACGCCCCCGACCGCAGCTCGTCCCGGACCGTTTGGAGTATCACGCCGAGCCAGTTGTCGCCGTCCCCGTTCACGGTTCCCCAGAACCGGTCGTTCCAGTCGTTGGCCTCCTCGAGGCGCGCGTCGCCGGTCTCGAGGAGCCGCTCCGCGAGGTCGGGGCACTGGTGGAACTTCGACTGCACCGCGACGTACATAGCTCCCAGCTTCAGCTCGTCCCAGCCCTCCCGGAGCCGGAAGTTCTTGTTCCGCCCGAAGGCCTTCGCCCGGGCGGCTTTCGGCAGGAGGGCGACCTCCGCGCGGATCTCCGGGACGTCGGTCTTCATGGCGACGTAGGCGTGCTCCGCCGACGGGTAGACGACGCCCGACACCCTCACGGAGCACGGGTGGAAGTTGGAGAGCCAGGCGTGCTCGCCTCGGAATCCTCGGATCGGTTCGGTCATGGCGGGTGTTTCCTATGTATTAGCGCGCGCTTTGGAGCCCCATGCTCGATTCAAACGGGCCTCTGATCCTTACAGGGGATCTGTGTCGTCACCTACACTTATGGGGCAAAGTTTACAGTTGATCCGGAAAGAACAGTTCCAGCGCGGCCCGTTCGTCGAGTCCGCAGTGGTTGAAGGCGTCCGTGGCCTTTACAAGTGCTTCGTAGCTGTGCTTCATCGCTCGTCCTCCAAGATCGTCGCGACGGCTCCGGACGGGAGCACGTCGGCGTTTAGTTTGGCTACCGCGCTCCATGGGTCGGGATGGAACTCGACCTCGCTTCGGCGGAACACCAGGGTATCGCGCCCGCGGAGGCGGGTGTAGCGCCCGCCCGGGCTGCGTCCCCCGAACGCCTCGTAGACTTTGGCGTGGTCCGTGTCCTTCGTCACCGTCGCTTCCTTCTTTCCATCTTCTCAGTCCACGCCCGCGGCGGGCCCTTCGGCTCCGGAGGCGGCCACTCGACCCGCAGCTTGCCGTACTCGACATTGGGGACGGGACCGAGCTCGCTGATCATAGGTTTAATGTGTCCCCTGTCGCCGCCGAGGTCGACGTGCATGAGGTCGGGTTCTTCCGGGTGTCGGCTGCTGGTGCCGAAGTTGCAGCCGTGACCCAGATGAGGCACCAGCTCCGGGTAGCGCGCCGTCATCTCGCCGAGGATGTGTCGGTGCAGGAGGGTGTAGAGCCCCGTCTTGTCCTCGCCGCGGTTCCTTACCCGCTTGTTGTCCCTCACGACGCACAGGTCGAGCGCTGCCCTGCCCTTAACGCGGTGCTGCGAGTGGATGGTTCCGTGGCGGGGGTTGTACCCCTCGTCGATCACGACGGTGCAGCCCTCGGGCATGTGGGTCGCGGCCGCGGTGGCGGCTTCCACGAGCCCTCGGGCTACGTTGCGGACGTCGGGGTTCTTGCCCGCCCCGTGCTTTAGGGGCGGTGCCGTGCCGGTGTACTGCTTCTCGGTCACGCGATGTTCCTTGCGTAGACGTTGTCGGTGGAGATCTCCACCGTCCTGTAGAGGTCGTGGGTGGCGCGGTTGGCCTCGTCCCGAACGGACTGGTCCCGCGCCCTCGCGGCACCCGCCATGGTGTCGAAGCCGACGGCGGCGATCACCGAGCTGCCGTATCCTCGGGCGTGCTCGGTCACGACGACGTAGTAGGGGTGGACCGCTTCGGGTCGAAGGTCGGGGTGAATCACGTCAGTCGAGCTCCCCGAAGTTCACCAGGGCGGGGTTCAGGACGCCGCCGCCCTCGTTGGCCCGCTCACCCTCGCGGCCGATCTGTTCCCGAAGGTTGTGCCAGCGCCGCAGCTCCTCGCCGCGGTCCCAGACAGCGGAGAGCTCCGAGACGGCGCAGCCGTACATGAAGCCCGTTACGCCCCCGGCGACGTCGTCGGCCTCCCGGGAGCAGCGCTCGGCGCACGCCTCGACGGTCCCGCCGTCGTCGATGGCCCGGTCCATCCGGCTCGCCCACTCGGCGGCGTATACCTGGACGGCCCACCCGTAGTCGTCGGTGTTGTTCCCGCAGCACCTGTTCCAGAGGGCCTCGTCGCGGAGGCGGAAGGTCGGCAGGTCGGCGACGGTGTTCATGGTGTGTTCCTTTCGTTGAACGCTTCGGGGCATGCGTCCCGAAGCCGCTGGCTGTACAGGGCGCGCCAGTCGCCGAAGCGCGCGAGAGTCCATAGGTGCCGCTCGTAGGGGACCGCGTTGAAGTCCCGATCGGCGGCGTCGTACCCGTCGCCCATGGGAAACTCCCATATTATCCGGAGGCGCTGCCTGCGCGTTCGGACGTTGCAGGTCACTACCCATGCATAGAGGACGAGGAGGATTACCAAGAGTTCCATGTTTCATTCCGTGTTGGACCGACGGACCGGACTCGAACCGGCATTTGCAATCCAGCTACCTTACTCCGCCTTCGCAGGGCGGGGGGTTACCGTCGGGTTATCTCTCTGTGTCTTAACGTCCCAGCGCTGCGGCCGGTCGCCGAGCATCCGGAAGTACCTCTTCGTGACGGCAGTTCCGTAGCGCTCGTAGGCCCAGCCGCCGCCAGACAGCATCCCGGTCGGGCGCCACGTCGGGTCGTTCCGAGCGACCCGTGCTCGGTAGACGGCCCGCCACTGGGCCTCGAGATCGACTTCCCGAGAGTTCGCTCCGATGGAGTCCCAATGGGCTCCCGCGCGCTCGGCGAACCTGCGGCGGCCGTGCTCCTCGGCCAGGTTTGCCCAGTGGGCGCGCCACTCGGCGGCCTTCCTCTTCTCTTCGGTGCGCTTATTCAAGCTCGTCTCCGGTCCTGTAGATAACTCCGAGGGACTCAGCCATCGCTGCGTACCTCCTCAGCGTCTCGCACCACGCGTGGACCGCCTTCGTCCACCGAGCGTCCGCCAGGGCGTCGTGCTCGTCGACCTTGGGCACCGGGGGCCTCTTCCGCTCAGGCCAGCCAAGGGACGAAGCCAGCTGCCGGACGTCCCGGGTGTAGTAGGGCCAGCCCGCGGGGAGGTCGACCATCGGTCCGTATAGCTGGGCCAGCGCGACGTGGTCGTACGCGGAGTACCACCCCCAGAGCTCGGGATCCTTCCCGACGAACGTTAGGATCTCGTCCGCTATCTGACCGCGGGGTTTCCGGCACGAACCCCCGCTGAGATGGGGCACGACGTTCTCCAACATCCACGGGGACCATTCGGTCCGAGGCACGCGCTTGGCGGGATCGTAGTCGGTCTCGGCGTAGTACTCGGCCCCGTCTTCGCGGACCATCCCGATCGAGACCAGCTCGATGGTGCGCCCGTCGTCGACGAACTCGGTGTCGTAGAATACCTTCATTCCTGTTTCTCCAAGGGTCGCACCGCCTCGTTGAAGTTCTCGGAGTCCTCTCGGATCTTCGCGAGCGCCTCCAGCATCTTTTCAGCGTCCCTGCGCATCTCGATGGCGGCCAGCTTCACGGTCTTGACGAAGTTCTTCTTCTTGATGCCGCGCTCCTTCTCGGCCTCGTCGGCGGCGTCGACCTTTATTAGGTCGGCCTGTCGGCATATCTCACCCTGAAGCTTCTGAGACCTCGCGAGGAGCGCGTCTAGGAGTTCACCCCTGTCAAGGGGCATCTCGCCGGCGATGCCGGTCCCCTTCCATTGCTCTCGGGCCTCCTCGACGCACGCGTCGAACATCGGTCCCTTCTCGATCGGTTGGTCGATCTCGACTTTGACGCCCCTCTCGGCCAGCAGCCTCTTCAGGTCGCTCCGGTTTACAGCGTCCTCGAGCTTCAGAGCCATCGAGACTCGGTCGGCGAGGTCTTCTTCCTTGGGAGGAGAGTTCTCGGAGGGGTAGCCGCCCTGGTAGTAGACCAGGTCGGACAGCAGCTTGAGCCACTTCCCGTCCAAGCCGTACGCGGCCTTGAAGGCGCCCTTCAGCTTCCCGAACATCGGGTGAAGGACTTCGTCCAGTTCAACTCGAATGGTGGCGGAACCCTCCACCAGCTGTTCATATTCATCGTCCGTCATCGCTCGCTCCGTGTATCCATTCGACCATTGTATCACCTATACGGAGCGGTGTCAATAGTGGTGCCCCCTCCCGGTAACGATCCGAGGTCGACTGTATACCAAACAGTTGCACTACCTTTGTGCTAAGGGGACTCGTGTCTCAGTGAAGGATGTCGGACACAGAACCGTGGGACTTGGACGCGTCCGCCAGCCTATTCAGGTCGTGGAAGAACTGCTTCGTCAGGACGGCCGCGGCGTCGATCACCGGGTCTAGGCTGTGGTCCGTACCCGCGAAGGTCGGTGTCTTCGCCAGCTTCGTCAGCGTGTCGACCGCGTCGTTGATGGACTTCCTCTCAGTATCGCTCATGCTTTCTCCGTTGGTTGGAGCTTCCAGAAGGAATCAAACCCTCGTCACCCGAGTACGAAACGGGTGCACTGTCACTGTGCTATGGAAGCGTTGTTGGTGCGTCGAATGGGATTCGAACCCATACTGTACAGGTCCTCGACCTGTTGTCTGCTGCCGATTGGACTACCGACGCGTTGTCTCTATCCTTTAATTATATCCGACCCGGAGCCCCGTGTCAACCCTCACACGTAGAGTCGACAGAGGTACCCGGTGACCAGCTCGTGGTGGGGGAACAGGTTGACGGCCCAGTCGTAGACTATCTCCCGGTCCCTGTAGTCGTGGAGGAGTATCACGGGAGCGCGCCTGCGGCGCTTCGCGAGGATGGTTGCCAGGACCGCGCCGCGGCATATGCCGTCCACGAGGAATACGTCGGCGTCCCACACGTCGGCGCGGGGGTCGATGTAGTGCGGCACGAAGCACGGGGCCTCCTCCTTGTGGAAGTCTATGTCCCGAACGCGCCGTTCGGCCGCGTCGATGTAGGGTTCGCTGTAGGGGCGGCGCTCGACGTCGGGGTGCTCCCGCGCCAGGACCAGCTCGAAGCCGGGAGACTCGGGGCCCTGGAGGCGCTCGGAGAACGCGGTCGTGGCCGCTAGGACCAGCTTGTCGTGCCACTCGGGACAGTGCTCCACGGCGATCAGTCTCTGGCCGGGGCGCATGGCCTCGTACCACCGACACGTGGAGCCGCCGGTGCCCCACTCGACGATCAGCGCGTCGTCCGGGGCCGCTCGGATCGCGGCGACGACGTAGTCGATCTCGTCGGGGGTCATCTGGATCCTCGTGAGGATCCCGCCGTAGTCGACGACCGTCGCGTCGTACGCGTCGACCTGGGGATTGGTGCCCAGCCCCGGACTCGAACCGGGAACATCCGCTTTTTGAGGGCGGCCACCTCGTGCCTTTGGGCTAGCTGGGCGTTTCATCGGTGCCTTTATATTGGTGCGCGTGACAGGGTTCGAACCTGCCCTTTCTCGGGTTTAAACCGAGGCCTCTTCCCTCTGGGCTACACGCGCAGGACTCTTTCCGCAGCAGTTCTTCTTGACCGTCTCAGCGATCAGGGAAGTGCACCGGCCGCACTCGGGAACTCGTCCGAGTGCCGCGAACACCCCCGCCACCGTGGGCTTTCCGTTCCCGCACAGGCACCGACCGGCGATCTCGCGGTCGGTGATGACGCAGCAGCTGCAGACGATCACGGAGCACCGTCAGATGAGTGGTAGCGTTCGTGAACGTTTGGATCGAGCGCGCTGTATGGGTTGGCCTGGTTGCTCTCGGTCGCTTCCAGGGGATCCACCGTCTTCAGGTGCTGGGTGTAGGGGGACGTGTCCTCGATACCCACGCGATCGCGCAGGAACTTCTCGTACTCGGCTACCGCTAGCGGGTCCGGCGCGGGGTAGTCCTTCGGCTCGGGGGTTCGGACCTCGCCGCCCCTCTTGGGAAGGGGACCGACCCACTCGCGACCTGTCGTCTTGAGGTAGTGCTCCTTGAACCGAGCCTCGTGCTCGCGCTCGTGCTCGGCGATCGTCGCGACGGACGCCCGCAGAGCGGCGATGTGTTCGGCGCGCTCGCGGACCGCGGCGGTGAACTCCGGGAACAGTTCCCGAAGTGCTCGGGCGTGGTCCATCAGAAACTGAAGTCTATAATCCATGTCACTCGCTCCTACCGTTCCACGCGTCGACGACGACGGCGTAGAGGACCGCGTAGAGGGCCCCCGCTGCCACGCACGGCCAGACGAGCCCTATCACGAGGGTCGTCGGCCAGCCGACGCCCCGCCAGTGATCGTCGGTGGACATCGCCACCGCCGCGAGGAAGGCTCCCAGAAACCACAGCAGCAGCGTCACCCAACCCATCTTACCGTCTCCGTATTGGTGCCCAGAGCGGGACTTGAACCCGCACTGTATGCGTTCTGAACGCATTGACTCTGCCTTTGGCCTACCTGGGCGTATTTAGTTGGTGCCCCCGGAGGGATTCGAACCCCCAACCTTCCGGACCTAAACCGGACGCCATCTTCCAGTTGGGCTACGAGGGCCTGATGTTAGAGACCGTAGTCGTGCTCGCCGGAATGGTAGCACGCTTCCATCTTCGGATCGTGCTCCCGCGACGCCGGCTTCGTCTGCGTTCCGGAAAGCCAATAGTCGACTTCAGCCAACGACACCTCGTCGGGAACGTTGACCGTCCAGACCTGCCTCTCGACGGGTTCCTGCGGGAGCGTCAGCTTGCCGTAGCCCCGGAAGAGCTCCCGGCCGGACAGCCTCACCGGCAGCGCCGCGAAGGCGGTCATCGACGCGTCGTCCTCGTAGAAGGGGACGACCGGCACCCGCTTGTGCAGCTTTCCGAACGCCTCGATGAGCTCGGCCTCGTTGGCGACGTCCACGCACACCAGGTGGGTGTGCTCGACGCCGACCTGCCAGGGCTTCGTCTCGCCGTTCCTTAGGGCCAGTTCGTGGCCGGCCTCGTAGAGGGCGTGGCCCGTCTGGACCAGACGCTGCTCCGGAGACATGTCGCGCCGGACGAACGAGTAGACGTATCGAGTACGTAGCCTGCGCTCGAGTGTCTCGCTCGGAGTCGTCTTTAGGGCGCGGGCTAGGCCTCGGTAGAGCCGCTCCTCGTCGTCCGTCATCAGGTCGTCGATGGCGGCGCCGAGGGCGGTGTGGCCGAGGGTGGCGCGGATCGACGCGGTGTTGATGGCGCGCTCGAGAGACTCGAAGGGCCTACATCCTTGGTTGAAAAGAGTGCGCTCGTTGGTGATCGGCGTGAAGGACTTCTGGAGATCAGCGAACACCGACTCGATCGCTTGGTTTACCTCCCCGCCGCGCTTCGCCGCTCGGAGGAGCGCGCGCTCGACCTGGTGCACCTTGGTGATGCCCCTGGCGGTGTGGAGCTCGCGCCAGCGATCCTGCCACTTCGGCAGGCGTTTGGACTTCGGACGGACGCCGAGCGCTTCGAGTATGCTGTCGATAAATTTCATGTTCACTCTTTCCTGTTACTTCTTCTCGGCCGAGGAGCGGTACTTCACCACTCCTAGGATCATGTGGATCCACGCGATCGCCCACCACGTGGGCCAGTCAACCGTCAGCCACTGTCGGTGCATGACGACATTAACCGACCAGATCGTAAAGATCGGGCCGACGACGATTAACGCGACTATCATCGCGATCACTAACAGTCCCCCGATCATCTCAAGTGTATCGCTCTTCATGTTTCCATACTCTCGGTGTTGGTAGGGAATGGCGGTACCGCCCCGCCGTCTCCTGGGTGTAGGCCAGGCACATTGCTTCTGTGCTAATCCCCCGTGTTGGTAGGCGACGACGGTAACGATCCGCCTTCCCCGGCATGTCGCGCCGGTGCACTGCCTCTGTGCTAGTCGCCCTTAATTCTTTATGACTCCCCAGCTCGAGCCCATGGGCTTGGTGTCGACGCCCATTGCTCTAAGGTTGCTCGCGACCCACTCCATCGTCGGTTCGCGCCAAGCGTTGGCGTCGGCTGGGTAGTTCTTGGAGTCGCGCTTTCCCATCTCGTAGGCGCCGTACGCGATCGCGAAGATCGCGTCGACGAGGCGCTGGTCGACCTCCGTCTTCATGACCTATCTCCGATTTTCAGCACTACTACTGCTAGGAGGAAGAATACCACTGCGCCTAGTAGCTGCCATAAAGCTTCAGTCACCATCTATCTCCAGGATCGTCGGGGCGTCGTACTCGTCCATGTCGTGCTCCATTGTGCTATACTACCACACCGGCGAGCCGGTGTCAACTGGAGGGGTGTCGCGGAATCAAACCGCGTCCTCGTAGCTTTGCAGGCTCGCACATTATCAGCTTGCTCACACCCCGTTGCTCTATGGTCGCATCGCGCTTGCGATGTACGAGAGCTCGATGAACCTGTCCTTGATCTTTCGCACGTTCTCAGCGTTGTAGACGCACGCCCAGTGCTCCCTGTCCTCGGTGGTTGTTAAGACCCTCTTCTCGAAAGTCCGCGCGGCCTCCTCGAGGAAGGCGATCATCTCCGCGTCCGTCACGGGCGCCACTTCGAGCTGTAGGTTGAGTTGGTCGCCTTAGCGGCCTTCGCCCAGTCCCACTCGTCATTGACGATGGCGTTGTAGTCCGACGGGCTCAATTCTATCGTCTCGGACACGCACCGGTCCAGCAGCGCGATGTACTGGTCGTACAGCTTCGACGCGTTGACCGGGGGCTTCAGCTTCCCGTAGTAGTCGACGGAGTAGCTGTCCTCGCGAAAGATGGCGTCGTGCGCCGAGTCGGTTAGGTCGGAGAGGCGCTGGCGAAGGTCGACGAAGTAGACCTCCCTGGCTCTATCGAAGTCCTGACAGTGAGCTTCCTTGTTCGCTTTCAGCGCAGCGATGAGGGCAGTCTTACTGAAGGCCGCCTTGAAGTCGAGGGACGCGCCCGCTAGGTTCTGCATGGTGTGTCTCCGTTAGTTGAGAACTGCGTGGGTCGCGAGAGCTCCGTACCGGGCCAGCGCGCTGAGCAGCGCCACGAGCGCTATTGAGAACGCGAGGCCAACGACGCACGCTACCCTGAACCAGAGCATCGCGATACAGAAGTAGTGCTTGATGGTCCCCATTTGGCATTCCTTCCGTTGATTGGCTCCCCCAGAGCGGTTCGAACACTCATCTCCGCGTCCAGAGCGCGGCGTTACTGCCAGTTAAACTACAGGGGAATATGACCCTTCTTTTTATAGGGTCCTCTAGGTCCTCTCGGATGAGAGTTTGGATTGTGATTACGACGCATATTTTCACGAGCTTCGGGTGTATGGCTTCTACCAGTCCACCAAGTTTGTTTTCCCAACAAACTTGTTGAGATAGCCTTTATCCATTGCTCCTTGAATTTTAGATCAGTTTCAAGCAATTGACTTAGCTTGACACCGGCTAACTCAACATTTTTCTTTGCAGCTTCAAGACGCTGTTCAGTATCCCAAAGCCCATTTTGATAAACGTAGCCCCATCCGCCACGCCCTCCAGGACATATGTTGTAGGTGTCCTTTCGTGCACAGTACTCTTCAGTGACGAGCTCCGCTTCCTTAGCGTCCATTTCTCCTGCGCTGTCAAAATCATGAAGGAGCACCTTACGGAAGTTCTCCCGTCCGTGCTTTTCGATAGCACGTTTTATGAGATTGCCGGAACCGAGGTAACCGTCATCAAGGTCATCCGTCTCGTGCTTGCCGGTGTACTCACGACCGTTGACGAGGTTGACGGTTCGATAGACGGTGTTGTGTCTCATTGTCGTTATTCTACCATACCCAATGGTAAAAGTCAATAGTGAGATCCGGAGGCTGGGATCGAACCAGCGTTCTTCGCGTTCAAAGCGCGACGTACGTACCGCTGTACCGCTCCGGAGTGAAGGGGTGGGTGGGAACAATGCCGCGCGGACAAGCCCCATCTTTTCACCGTCCAACGGCGCCCTAGTGACCGGCGTCAGTTAGCTAAGCTACTCACCGGTCAAATGGTGGAGACGGAGGGACTCAAACCCTCCTGGCTAGGTTCTTGCAAGGAACCTCCGGGTACTCTGCCCCGTCCCCGTTGTTGGTACTTCCTCCTGGTTACGATCCAGGGTCAGCCGCTCATCGGGCGGCCGCACTGCCATTGTGCTAAGGAAGTGTATTTACTTTTCTGCGATGTACGCGTTCATCGTTGCCATGAACACTTGTTCCTTGCCGATGAACTGTATACCGAACCACGCGCCCAGCGCCTGCTGCAGCCTCTCGCGCTTCGCTGCGGGGTCTAGGCTGTTCCAGACGGTGTCCATCGGAATCCACTCGCCGCAGCGCTCGTACTCGCCGTCGCCGCGGTAGGTCTCGCCGCTGACCTCGATGAACTTCGCCATCATGAGGATCTGTTTGTCGTTCTCATGAGCAGCGTCGCTCTCGAAGTACGCTTCGTCGACTATGACTTTCATGTTAATTCTTTATCTTCGTTTCATGCTTGATGCCGGCCTTATCGAAGACCGTGCGCCAGTGATAGAGCTCCAGGGGATTGACCCTCATCTCGACGATGAAGACCTTCCCGATGCAGTAGACCACTGTGCTCGGCTCGTTCTCGACGAGCCTCAGGACTGCGTTCCTAACCTCGAGGAGGTTATCGAACTCGAAGGCGACTCGGTCGATGCGCACATTCGTTCCTCCTAGGTTGGTGCGACGAAAGGGATTCGAACCCTCATTGGCCTGATTGAAAGTCAGGGGTCCTAGGCCGTTAGACGACCGTCGCGCTGTTGGCACCAGATGTAGGGGACGATCCCACGCCTTGGAGGTTGGAGCTCCACGTGCTTCCGTAACACTTATCTGGTATGCTGGAGGAGGACAGCTGGTCTCGATCCGCAGGCTCGATGGCCCCGTGTGCTTTCAAGGCACCGCCGAATCCCCGTTCGGTTTGTCCTCCGTGTATTACGTGTTCGAGACGGTGTTCGACGGGCCCAGGGGAACCGGCGCGCCGTTCGAGGACGCGACTGCCATCGCAAGGGCATTGGCGGACGCAGTGATCTGGGCCGCGAGGGCCTGCACAGCGGCCGGATCACCGGCGTTGTTGGCCACCTCAGCCGCCAGCGCTTGGATAAGGACGACGGCCGACTTCTCGACGGTCACCTCCTGGTTCACCGCTGCGGTAAGGGCCGTTAGGTCGAGCGACATCTGTTTCACCTCGTCTGTTAGTGCCAGCAGCTGTTTGGATACGTCCCTCAGCAGCAGCAGGGTCGTCGTCATCGGACGATTCCTTCGTCTGGCGGTGTGTGGGCAGTGTCGATCTCCAAGCCGTGAGGCTCCGTCGGGTTTCGAGGCCGAGCCAGGGGCCGCCCTGGTTCACACACCGTGATTATTTATCCTGGCGGAGCGCGGACATACCGCCTGCCACACCTTTCGGTGCCACCAAGTTTCCAACTTGGGTCGACCACTAGGTCGATTCACGCTCCAATTTCTTTCTACGAAGAGTTTCGCTTATTTTCCGCTTTGTCTCTTCGCTTCTCGGTCGACCATATTGGGAGTTCTTTTTCCCTTTTTGTGTACCGAGCCTTCTCTGTGTTTCGATGCGTCTCGCTAGCGCTTCGGGAGCCATGGCACACTGCAAAAAATATGCTCGCTCCTCATCGCTCCTATTTTTGTTACGCTCCATCAAACCATCACGTCTCGCAGCACCACCGGCCAAACCTGATTTTCGTCTTCCTTCTTTAGTTTTGCTGGCAAAACCAATGCGTCCAATTTCAGATCTTTTTTCAGGGGTCATCAATGTAGCATTGATGTAACCCCAACCGCCGTGTCCTCCAGGACACAGGTTATAGGTGTCCTCCCGAGCACAGTATTCCTCGGTGACGAGCTCAGCTTCCTTCGCATTCATTTCGATCACGATCTCAAAATCGTGAAGAATTTCTCTGCGGAAGTTTTCCCTGCCGTGCTTCGCGATGGCTCGTCTAATGAGCTTGCCGGAACCGAGGTAACCGTCATTGAGATCGTTCGTTTCGTGCTTGCCGGTGTATTCGTGATTGTTCACGAGACAGACAGTACGGTAGACGATGTTGTGTTTCATCACATTATTTATCTGGCGGAGGGCAGCGATCCCGCCTCGCAGACCTTGCGGTCCATACGGTTTAGCGAACCGTTCCGAACCTTGTTCGGTTTACCCTCCATATGATGGTGTCTGAGCTCGGT
>QGNH01000449.1_pt1 | contig 39802 bp, 52 predicted proteins | sample 1735481 | NCBI WGS metagenome assembly QGNH01 (sample SAMN09239004, study PRJNA386568) | Viral metagenome, whole genome shotgun sequencing project. | reverse complement strand
TCACCGGTTCCTGCTCAGACTGCGGTGACAGCAAATCCTGCAGACCCTTACGCAGCCACCTATGGAATAGACTCTACAGCCTTCCACAAAGCGGTTGACCCGCTTTTAGCGGGGGGCAATTTTTGGACTTCTCCTGAAGGACAGAATGGAACACTGGGATTGCCTTTAACAGGGGGGAAGACCCTGAACGTGTCAGGGGCAGATTCTGGGGTTACCTATCACCCAGCAGGGCAACCAATTGACTCTTTGGTTGATAAAGAACTTGTACAGACTAGTGTAAACCCAGAAGCCTACTACGAAGTAAACACAGATATGTCCCAGATTTTGGGACAACCCGACTCAAACCAGCATGCCATTATTAAGTACCATGATGTAAATGGGCAGATGGTACCGATGGGCACGCCCTCGACCTGGCAGTGGCAGGGTGAGAATGCCGGACTTATCAATGGGTTGAAAATGGGAGCCGGTACAATTGCCTCCCTACTGTTACCTGGCTACATTAACCCTATGCTGGCTAATATGGGAGCAACGGGCCAGATACTTGATGCTGGAACTGGCGCACTTACCGGTATGGGGGCTGCAACAGTATCTGGTAATGACCCGCTGAAGGGACTGGGGTTAGGTGGCTTGGCCGGCACAGTGTCTAGCTTTTTTCCTTCCGATGCGTCGGCATTGACCGACTCTGCAACTCAGGGCCCATTGTCCAGAACTGCTCTCGACATGACGACTGACACTGCGGGGGCAGCGTCTAATGCACTGGACATTGCCAAATTCAATAACGCTATCAGCTCAGGGCTAAGCACTGCTGATGCTGTCAATTACGCGGCGGATGTAAATAGCACGCCGACAGATTTACACCTGGCAAACAATACTCAGGTTACCTCCGCAGACGCTCCCGTTGTTCAAGGTCCATTATCACGCACTGCCTTGGACATGACTACGGACACCGCAGGTGCTGCGTCTAACGCCCTGGATGTGGCTAAGTTCAATAATGCTATTGACGCAGGCTTGAGCACCGCAGATGCTGTTAATTACGCGGCGGATGTAAATAGCACGCCGACAGACTTGAGATTAGCTAATGGACCTCAAACAACACCTGTTGGGCCACTCACTGAGACTACCCCCATTGATGAAGTTAATCCTACGGACCAACGCTTGGCCAACGGCACACAGACTATCCCAGGTGAAGTACCTGACGTGATTACACCTGAAGAACTAAACCCAACAGACCAACGACTCGCAGACGGCACTCAGACAACTCCACCTGTCACTACTGACCCTTCAATCTTTGACAAGATCAAAAATCCGTTCGTCAATGCCGACGGCACTTACAACCTCGCCAACATTCTGGCTGCTGTGGGAACTGGTGTGGGGCTTGTTGGTAAGGTCACCTCGCCAACTAAGACCGTCACCTCTCTGAGCGACTTGCTAAAGCAGTTGCCCAACGGAGGCCCGGTTCCAGGCACTACAACTGGCGGGGCTAGCGGAGGCTTTGGCCCTGGATTAGCTGCGGCTAACACAGGCGTTGCTTATCACGCACCCGCAGCGACTACCGCACCTATTGTGTCTGGCGTCTCAACAGGGGCTAGCACTCGTGGGCCACTGACCAACATCTGGAACCCTGCGGTCTCAACAGGGGGAGGCGGAGGGTACAGCACCCCGGTGCTCGACTCGCTCTACGGTAACATGCAAAGGCAGTTCAACATTCCCGCGCCAGTGTTCAATTTCCAGACCACCAACAAGTATGCCGAGGGCGGCGAGGTTGGCGGTGCGTTGACACAGGCCGCGCCCTTTGCAGGCTTTGTGCAGGGCGAAGGCGGCGGTCAGTCAGACGTTATAGACGCTTCGCTGTCTCCTGGGGAGTACGTCTTCGACGCAGAGTCTGTGGCCATGCTAGGTGACGGCAACAACGCCGAGGGGGCAAGGAAGCTTGACGAGCTACGCCAACAGTTACGAGCGCAGAAGCGGTCCGCCTCAAATGATCAAATCCCTTCCCCGGCGCAAGGGCCGCTGTCGTACATAGGAGCACAAAATGGCTGATCCAGGAACCCAAGACTACAACCAGGCGGTACAGTCCAACACCGACAACCGCACCAGCACAGACCTGCCCGCCTGGTATCAGCAGTACACGCAGAACATCGCGAGCAACGGCTCAGCGCTGGCCTCCAACCTGAGCAGTGCACCGTTGCCGCAGCAAAGCACGGCAGGGTTTAACGCAGACCAGACGGCAGCGTTTGATCAAGTGCGCAACGATCAGGGCGTGTGGCAACAGCCCCTAGCGCAAGCCGCTGACCTTGCGAGCAGCATTGCGCCTACATCAGCCCAGTTCAACGACTATGCGCAAGGCGCTGTGGCGGCTCCCGCATACACAACTGGCGCGAGCGTTCAGCCCTACGTGCAAGGAGGTCAGGACGCCGTGTCAGGCAATGCGCAGGACTGGACTGACAATTATCAAAAGTACATGTCACCTTACACCGCGCAGGTGACGGACAACATCGCACAGTTGGGCAATCGGAACTGGAACAACAACATCATGCCTGGAATCAACTCCAGCATGATAGGCTCGGGGCAGTTCGGCTCCACGCGCAACGCTGACGTCTTGGGCAAATCGGCTGCACAAGTTCAGGCTGACATAACGGGCCAACAGTCAACCGCCCTGCAAGCAGGATACAACTCTGGGGCTGGAATATTCGCTAATGATGCAAACCGCATTCAGCAACAACAGAAGCTTCAGTCTGACGCGGCCTTGCAAGGCGGTGCGCTCACGCAGACAGCATTAGGCGCTGATGCTGCCCGCATTCAGCAGCAACAACAGCTGCAAGCGCAGACTGCACTCACAGGTGGTGTTAACGCAGTCTCTGCACTCAATACCGGGGCAAACAGCCTTGGCGCTCTCGGACAGACCTATCAGACTCTGAACAATACTGACAACGCGGCCTTGCTCAAAGTTGGCGACCAACAGCAAACCCTGCAGCAGACAGGACTTAACACGGGCTTTACTAATGCATCCGCTGCTCGCACTGACCCGTGGACACAAATCAACAATGAGGCCGCGCTGGCTAGCGCCTTCAAACTGCCCACGCAGCAGTCTACAACGACTTCGGGTCTCAACACCACGGTGGGCAGCGGCCAGTCTGGTGTAGCGCCTACTGCAACGGACAGCACGGCATCAGCATTGCTTGCGCTTGCGAGCATACTCGGAAAGACAGGTGTAGCATGAGTGAAGACATGGGTTATGGACTAGATATGTCCAAGGTGACGCCTTCACAATTAGCGTTCATGGCTAAGGAAGACCCGCAGGCATTGACTAACGGGCTACGTCACTTTCAGACCAGTCAACAAGGTGCTCAGCTTGTGGGTGCTCTGGGCAGTCCCGAAGCCGATGCTGCGCTGGCCTCTGTAGACAAACCCGTTGGGGCTTTGAGTCAGGTGGCCGCTGCTCCGGCGATGCCTGTTGCTGCGCCTCCTGCGGTTGGTCCTTCAGAGGGGCCGCTGAGTCAGGTGCCGCAGTACAAAGACCGTGCGCCAATTGACATGCAGGCCATGCTTGCGCAGTTTGTGCCGCAGGATGACTCCAGTCAGAAGTACTTGGCGATGGCCGCTGCCTTCGGTCGACCTACTGGCTTTGGCACACTAGGTGAGACCATGAGTAATGTGGCCAGCGCCCTGCAAGAGCAGAAGATGAACCAACAGAAGCTCCGCGCACAGTATGTGCCGCTGATCATGCAGCAAGTGGCTGCACAACAAGCGCGAGACGAGAATCATCAGTTTGCTGCACAACAGGCTATGATTGCCCAACAGCAACACCGTGATAATCTGCAAGCCCAAATTGATGCTCGGGCACAAGCAACGGCTGACAGAATAGCGGCTGGGAAAGACGCAGCTGATGCGGCCCGTGCAGGGAGGGTTGATCCTCCTGCACAAATCATATCAACTCCAGAGGGGGTGTTTGAGCGCGCCCGTGACGGAAGTTTGACGGCTTTGAAAAATCCAAGCACAGATGCTCCTTTGTCATCCAGCAATGGAATGGGATACGGAGCAGGAATGACTCCTGAAGAAGTTTCTGCGCTTGATCGCGCTGTAGTTAACGGCCTTGACCCTTACAAAATCAATAGTCGAACAGGGCCGATATTTGCAAAAATGGAATTAGAAAGCCCAGGCAGAAAATGGAATGAGCTTGGGGCAACAGCTGCATTTGATCGTAACGCAGGTGTAATGAATTCGAAAGCGTTACTGAACACCATCAGCCCCCTGCTAGACGGTCTAGTTACATCCGGAAAGAAACTAACCGATACAGGTTCCCCGATGCTTAACGCGCCTCTCCAGGTAGCGCAGAAGTATGTTCTACCGGATGCAATGGGTGGGGCGGCAGTTACGGGATTTGACAATCTTCGTGATGACACACTTGCAGAAGTTGAGCGCGGGCTGATGGGCACAGGTGTTCTGTCTGATAGCAAGTATCAAAGAGCGTTGAAAAATCTTAACAGCGCGCAAACACAAGAGCAGCGAGCGGCTGCGGTTGACAACATCAAGTTTGTAATCAAGACCAGGCTTGAATCTCTTGCAAATGGGCCTTTCCAGCCTGGAGGGCAGGCAGGGCCTCAGCCTGCCAGCCTACCTGGAGCTAACGATCAAGCAAAAACTGTCAACTTTGGAGACCTGAAATGAATGTAACTCTACCAGATGGGACCGTCATTCAGAATGTACCCGATGATATGAGTCAGTCTGATCTTGTTGCTAAGCTTTCCAGCAATGGCTATGACGTATCAAAATTACAGCCCCCAAAGGCGTCAGAAGTGCCCACACCATCGCCTGGCCCAAGCGTCCTAGAGAAGGTGTACCGTGGAGTTAAAGACCCGATAGACGCAGGCGCTCAGATGCTTGAAAAGGTTATGCCACAAGGGTTCAATGACGCTAATATCGCGGTAAACAACTGGATAGCTAATAATATCGGTGGCCTGACTGCGTTGCCCAAAGGCGGAGCAACCGACCTAATTAAGACACAAGAGCAAGATTATCAGGCCCGCCGAGCGGCAGCTGGAGAAAAAGGCATTGACGCTTGGCGTCTTGCTGGAAACGTAGCCAGCCCTGTTAATCTTGCGATAGCGGGCGGCGCGCCTCAAGCGGCCACACTTTTGGGAAAGGTAGCATCAGGCATTGGGCAAGGGGCGGTGTCAGGAGTGTTGAATCCCGTCACACAAGGCGATGACTTTTGGAAAGAAAAAGCAAAACAAGCTGGAATGGGCGCAGCAGCAGGTGCAATTGTTCCTACGGTTATGGGCGCAGCATCTCGTATAGTCAGTCCTAATGCGTCAGTTGATCCTGCGGTTACGCTTTTAAAGAATGAAGGTGTCAAACCGACAATAGGCCAGACATTGGGCGGTTGGGCTAATGCGGCAGAAGAAAAGCTTCAAAGTTTGCCAATCATGGGTGACATGATTAGGTCGGCCCGGACAGATGCGCGTAACCAATTCAACAGTGCTGGTATCAACCGTGCAGCTGGACAAGTTGGGGCGACAGTAAACGGGGTTGGGCATGAAGGAGTACAAGAGGCCGGTAACAAAATTTCAGCTATTTACGACCAGGGTAAGGCCATGCTCGGTAATTTTCAGATTGACCAAATTGGCGCTGGTGAAATAGATAATCTTCAAAACATGGTGACTAATCTGCCATCAAAAGAGCAAGGTGCATTCACTACAATTTGGAATGCAATAAAAACAGATATTTCTCCTAACGGGTCTATTTTGGGAGATGGTTTTAAACGCATCGACAGCAAGTTAGGAAACGATGCGGCTAAATTTTCTGGTTCAACCGACGCCTATCAAAGCCAGGTTGGGGACGCTATTAAAGAGCTTCAAAGAATAATTACTGATAATGCAAAACGAGCCAATCCTGACGCAGCCGCATTACTTAATTCGGCAGATCGTGCATGGGCAAACCTAATTCCTATTGAAGGAGCAGCACGGGCAGCTGTAAACCATCAAGGTATATTCACACCGTCGCAACTTAATCTAGCCATCAGGGGAGCTGATCAGAGTGTTAGAGATCGTGCAACTGCAAGAGGAACCGCTTTAATGCAAGATCTATCAAGTGCTGGGCAAAAGGTTCTTGGAGATAAGATTCCTGATAGCGGCACCGTAGGACGTGCTGCATGGGGACTTGGAGCCTTAGCAACCGGGGTGCTTAACCCAGCCATCCCAGCAGCGCTTGTAGGTGGCGCAGGGCTATATACAACGCCACTACAGTCATTATTTAGGGGGGCGGTAAGTTCTCGCCCAGCACTGGCCAAGCCAGTAGCCGAAGCTTTCAATCAGGCCTCGCCCTACCTTGTCCCTGCGGCTGCGGAGACGGGCATTCGCCTTATGGATAATTAGGGCTAGAAGTGGAGTGCTGGTGGCTGTAATGATTAACCGCCAGGTTTGATCTTTTGTCATAGAGTCCTTAGTTTCATCGCTCGCACCAGCAGGGGGTGTCGTCGGTGATGTGTTCACGATGGGCTATCCCTGAGAAGTCCAACTCAATCTCACCGCCAAACAGAAGTGCTATTTCGTCATAACTACCGGGTGCTTCTGTGTTGATGATCGCTCTGATTTCAAGCACGCGCTCTCCGTCTTTTTCGAGCTTCTTCCAAGCGATTCCACCGGCTTCAACCAGTGCGTTGTGTTCTGCTGCAAGGGACTGCAAATAGTCTTTATTCATACCGTACTCCTACGTTTTATTCCGGGTTGATAGGGTGGCAAGGAGTTGATTGCTTCTGTTCGCATCGCGTTCTTCGCCATACCAGCGTTAACGACTGCTTGCTTTCGCACTTGGTACTCTCGCCACCGCTTCGCATCCATCAGTGCAGCATCACGCTCATCTTGCAGCAGCCGCATTGATGCAAACATATCCAGATGTAGTTGTCGCAGCATATCTCTATACGGAGCGTCTGGTAAACAGCTCTCAGACACCGCTGCCCGATGTTTTAATTGGGCGATGTTCATGGTTTGATGTTCCTGATTAAGATAATGGCGTTTCCCCAAGCCTGTTCTGCAAGTAACTTCGCCGCTTCTTCCCGCATAGCCTCTCGGCCTGCGGTGTAGGCTTCCGGCATGGCAACAGCGCATCCTGCGGCATAGGCTTGCTGCAACTGTTCAGCGGTGTAGAAGATTCCCCCGCCAGTCGCAAGGTATGGGCAGGGGTAACTTACAGCGGTGCCCTGTCTGCTTTCAATCGGCAATTCATGTGCAGGGCCAGATACTCCAAAGTACCCGCACTTGTTGCTGTAGTAGCCTTGCCTGTAAGCCGGTCCTGGCAGCGTGTACCCGTTTACTTGCGGAATTAGTGCAAGTTCATCATGGAATGCACTTGTCATTTCCCCTGCTCCTCGAAAGGCTTTATAACCGCGTTGAACACTGTCATCAGGTCGGCGTCGGCAGCGAAGTGAAGCTCTTTCCTCATTCCTCGCCTGCTGTTTGCGTAGGCAATAATCGTCATCGTATTCCGTATAGAGTCTTTCACTGGCCTCGGGCACTCGACGCCGTTCACCAAGAAGGGCTTGGACTTGATGCGGTATGTTCCAGCAATATGCCCAAGTAGCCAAACTAGGTCACAAGGAAACCATTTGCCTTCTGGATGCGGGTATTCAATCTCCGTACTTGCGTCCTCTGCAATTGCTTGCAGGATTAGGTGGTGTGGGTGTTTCATGTTGTCTCCTTTGGTGCTGCTGCCAACATTGCTTTATACTGATGTCTTGCCCATGACTCGCCAGCACGCGTCCTACATTTGGTATAAGCCAGTATCATCTCTGGCGTCGGCTCAATCGGCACCCACTGCCATCCGGGTGCGGGCTGTTGGGGTGTGGCGAAAACAGCATGCCCGCCGTCACCAAGAGAAGCCACGGTTTCCGGCTTAATTGCCAAGTCGTACTGCGGATAACCAGATGTGCCATCGGTCCAGATTTCAAACATGCCTACCGGCTCTACCTGCACAGCCTCTTTGCAACACTTCTGGCAACAAATAGGAGCGCCGCACTCGGGGCAGCCGCCAACAGGGTAATTACTTAATTTGGTGCCACAGTGTTCGCAGCGGTCTTTAACTACCTGCACAGCCTCAAGAGCGGCGATGGCTTCTCTTGTTTGCTTCTCAACAGGATCATCTGAATAACAACCATCACTCGTAGTTGCGTCCTCCGCAGGCCAAGGCGATACCTCAAGCAATCGTTTCAGCGCATCCAGCGCAAGTTTGATTTCGTTCATTTCATATTCCTTCCAATCTCTGCAGCTGTACGCACAATGGCGCGGCGTGTGGCTGCGTAATCCTCGTTTGTAATGCCGGGAGGGTCACCAACCGCGCCGGACTCAACTACTGGAAAGTCTTCGCCTTCGGCTCGTGTGCAACAGACGGCCCCTGCACTTTCATGCTCGTTGCAGATTGTTAATCCCAGTTTCACCGCCAGCCGCAGCGCATCGCCATCATCTGTGAGTGGATTCCATTTTCTTTCGGAATCGTTTTTATTCGCGCAGTACATCGCTCCATCAATGTCAGTCCAAACATCAATCCCCGCCGCCTTGGCCGCAAGTTCAAGTAGTTCTTTGTCGTTCATACTCTGTTCTCCTTTGCATATCGAATAAACTGCTTCACTACATTTTCAAGTGGGTAGGCGACGGTGTAATGTTCTGGCGTTACATTCCTGTCAAACACGCACTGCCACTGGCCGCCATTGATTTGCACTTGCAGCACTTGATACAAGCCTCGTCCGGGCCGATGCTGAAAGCCCTGATCTGTCAAGTAATCCTTGAACGCTGCAAGTTTTGTTTTGTTTTGTGTAGCAGGCACCGGCTCATGCTTCCGCTCCCAAATTAAAAACAAAAGTCATTCGCAAGTCCGGCATGACGCGTGGAGTGCTCTTGGCCAGTAGCTTCGTAGCCCGCAGCTTGAGCCTTTGCTTTGCACGCAACTCTGCGGCTCGTTGATGCACCTCCGTCCAACGCTTCTTGTCTTTTGGAAGCACTGGCTCTGAGCCAATGCCGTAGACCGGCACTTTGTAGTTGCTACCGGGTATCTTCTCTGAGCCGACAACCTCTATGTAGCTGTCTGCCTTCATGCGACTAAGCTTCTGGGCCATGTACGACTTGGGTACTGTGAAGTACCGTGCCAGTTGGTCTTGCGTCATCGGGCCGTGCAGCGTGAGTGCTGCCACTATTTCATCTGCGTGGATCATTTAATTGTGTCCTTTGCGATCACCATATCCAGCGTTTCGCGTAGCGTTCCTGTTTTCACGTAACAAGACATTCCGCTACCTGCGTGAATACCAAATTCATATCCTGTTTTCATAATGGACCGTGCAATTTCTACCTTTCCATTCATCGCACGACATTCAATCCAGTCAAGACGCCTAGCATCTGCATCACACTCGGCAGTCAGTGCGTCAATCTGCATCTCATAGCCGCGCTGATTTATCTTCAATCTCCAGCCTTCTAGTTCTCTTTTCTGGCGCTCAATTATTTCAATGGCCTCAGTCACAGAAAGAGCTACTTGTGTACTACACGGAGTCACCAACCCTTTAGCTACTCTGGGGTCATCGCCGCAGACGTTAAGACAGTCACAGGGTTCCTTTGTCACACTCATTTGTTTTCTCCTGTTGAAGCGGTCACACATAGGTACTTTTCTGGTTCTAATTTGAGATTCTTGGCGATCTTGTGGCCGGCTCCTACATTTTGCGTTGTAGTAAGTTGTCGCCATTCATACCTGTTGATGTTACCGTAAGTGCTAACCGCCACTAGGCCCCACACGAGTAGAATTGTTGTCATCATCACAAGCTCCTCCAAAACCAGACTGCCGCCACAACCAAGGCGGAGAACATGCACAGGCCCAAGAGTAGGTGTATGGTTAGTGAGCTAAGCTCGTTGTCGTCTTCTGTGTTCATGCGAATACTCCCATCTTGCAGTACCAGCCGATGAACAAGACCACTGCTGTAAATGCTGCGGCCACTGCCAATGGGAGGCATTCGTGCTCTAGTAGTTTCATTTCGTTCCCCTAATTGCGTCAATCGCGGCGGGGCCGTAAATATGTAATTCACTTCCCCAATATTGCGCATATCCGGTGTAGATCACTGTTGGGTTGTCAGCCCGTTTTAAGGAGTACCATACTTTCGCGCCCCCATAACGCCCACCAAGCCAGAAGCCCCAATTGAAGCCCTCATAGCCGACACACTGGTACCCGATATCAGCGAAACGAGTACAGGCGTTTTCTTTGGCGGTGTCTAAGTTAGCGTAGCCACACCCCGTTAGCATGAGGGCCGCGCAAATACCGACAATTCTTCTCATTTCGTTCTCTCTTTCACATTAAATTTATTGACCCGCGCACGGACAAGCCCTGTGGATGTTTTGTACTCGACAACCCACTCATTGACGTTGTGTTCGCTAATGATGATGCCTGGGTAGCCGAAGACAGTGATTAAGGATTTTGCTTTAAGTGTCATTTCCCTTCTCCCACAACCCGCATCGCCAGAAACGATACAACCTGCCCACGCGTGAGTCGTGTGCCGATTTCAGCCTCAAGCTTTGCGTGTGCCTTGAGCACCATTTCGTTCTGTTCCGGTGTCAGGGATATGCCTGCTACCCTTGGTGCCCCTGTTGGTGATGGTTGGCCTAGTTTCATGCTTGCCCCTCGCAGTCAGCACACAGTTCACGCAGGCGTTTTTCTTGAGCAGCCCTTGCCGCACCCCTTGCCGCATCCCATGTCGCATCCCATGTCGCAGCACTTGCCGCAGCCCTTGCCGCATCCCTTGCCGCAGCCCTTGCCGCACCCCTTGCCGCATCCCATGTCGCATCCCATGTCGCAGCACTTGCCGCATCCCATGTCGCATCCCATGTCGCAGCACTTGCCGCAGCCCTTGCCACAACCCATGTCGCAGCCATTGCCGCAGCCCTTGCCGCAGCCCTTGTCGCATCCAATGCCGCAGCCATTGCTGCGGCCCGTGCTGCGTCCAACTCGGATTGGTCAGCCTCGCCATTGGCAAACCGTTCAGCCACATCTACTGCATCAAGACTACGCGGGTCGGTCATCAAGTGTTGCACTTGCCGAGCACACCAGACTCCAAATAGTCTGATTTCACGGTCACGGCCTTTGACAGCTTGTAGGCACCAAAGCGCGTCATCCAGTCCGTTGCTGTCGAGGATAGTGAGGATGCTTACCAGCACATCGTCAGCTTTGGTCTTGCCTAGGTGCGCCAGAAGCTTTTTCCAGCCTGACTCGCAAGGCGAGCAAGAACGGATTAAATTCAATGTTGTTTTCATCTTCAGTCTCCAGAGTCAATGTGATAAATGTCACCGCACTTCGTGCAAGTGACGCGGTGATAGCAGTTGCTGACGGTCTTGCTTTCGTAAACGTGCAAGCATCCATCGCGGGTCTGCCCGGTTGCGACACCAAACATGGTCTGCCCACCGCAGTTGTCGCAGGGGAAACTGTCAGTGGCTGCGTCATAGCCTGCGATGTTGGGCAGGTACTTACGAATGCTATCAGTTGGTGACACACGCTTAGAGCCGTTGCACTTGGGGCAAGTGAGTAGGTTCATGATTTCACCTTGGTTACAGCGCGTGTGATGCGTGAGTACGCCACTTCGATCAGGAGCCGATATTCCAAATGCGTTTGGTCGTCATGCTCTTTTTCTGACTTGGCCAGAAACTCATCAATCGAGCCAATGAAACATCCACGCGTAACTTGTAGCGAGTTGTCTTTGGTGTTGTAAACAGTCAGCGTGCCATTTTGCGTTCCGACCTTTGAGGCCCAAAAGATAAAGCCATCGTCGTACACCCGTGCATCGTCGTACACCCGTGCATCGCCGTACACCCACGCATTGCCGGACACCCACGCATCGTCGTACACCCGTGCATCGTCGTACACCCGTGCATCGCCGTACACCTGCGCATTGCCGGACACCCGTGCATCGCCGGACACCCACGCATCGCCGTACACCTGCGCATTGCCGGACACCCGTGCATTGCCGGACACCCACGCATTGCCGGACACCCGCGCATTGCTGTACACCCACGCATTGCCGGACACCCGTGCATTGCCGGACACCCGCGCATTGCTGTACACCCACGCCTTGCCGTACACCCGCGCATCGCCGGACACCTGCGCATTGCCGGACACCCGCGCATTGCTGTACACCCACGCATTGCCGTACACCCGTGCATCGCCGTACACCTGCGCATTGCCGGACACCTGCGCATTGCCGGACACCCGTGCATCGCCGGACACCCACGCATTGCCGGACACCTGCGCATTGCCGGACACCTGCGCTAAGTTTTTGTCTGACTCGACATAGCCGCCAAGTTGTCCTGGCATTACGCCAAAAGCAGCAATCGCAACAAGCGCACGAATGCGCTTTACTGTGCGGCCTGGGGCGATAGTGATTTCATCGCCTGGGACGAATTCATATTTGTTGGTCATTTGTGACCCCGTGGGTAAGTTGCTTGACCTTCTGGCGGCAAGGACTTGCACTGCAAGTGGTCATCCGCGCCATCGCGAACAGACTCGTGCTTTGGAGGGACGTAGGTAGGTAAGGCCCACACATTTGCGGTGCGAGACTTCACAATGGCCCCGACATATCGTGGGGCCCCCTCGAGTTCAATGTCATCGCTTTCAAGGTATTTAGTCATTTACTTAACTCCAAAAAGAGCAGATAAGCTAAAGACACGCCGATTAGCACGGCTAAAGCTATATCCGCTATTTTTTCTGATTTCATAATGGTCTCAGTAATGATAGGTTTTACCGCAAGGGCTTCAAAGATTGTGTCCTTAATGGCTAGGCCTCAGTGATGAAACCCAGGCGTTTGAACTTGCAAACCACGTCGGCCGTGTACAAGGCATGCTTGGCAACAACTTGGGCCTTATTGGCGCCAGCAGTTCCAGCATCGCGAATGGTTTGCAGGATCTGGCCGCGAAAGGTACTCATCTTGACACCACAATCGCCCAGGCCGAGTTCGGTGATGAAGAGCATCTTAGGCGCCTTAGGCTCCTTGACGGCCTTGACCTTGGGCTCTTTGGCAACCTTTGGAGCTTTGGGCTCTTTAGGAACTTTGGGCACCTTGGGCTCTTTTGGTACCTTGGGAGCTTTGACAGCCAGAACTTCGGAAGCCTCAAGGTCGCCATCGGCAACCATCTCGGCCAACAGTTTTGAGACCCGTGTCTCTGCGGTCGCATGGTCTTTGAATTTGGTGACTTGCGCGCCACCAGTATTGGCATTGAAAAAAGCAAGTAGCGCCGCGGTAGTTGCGGTCTTAACGTTTATGGCATCAGTCATGATTTGTAACTCCAGTTTAAAAGTGGTAAGTAAAAGACACCAGGTGGCATCCATTAGCTCGCTGCGACGAGCTAATAAGGCTATCTAGGTCATCAGGTTACGCGGCCAAAACCAGGGCTTGTTCAAAGGCTTGAGTCTTCAAGGCATCGCCACGCCCGAACCAGGCCGAGGCAATACGATTGCTGTCATTGGCCGCTTTGGCATGGTGGTCAACATACTCGGTAACCGCATTGACCATGCCCCAGGCTGTGCCTTCGGCGCTAATTAAAGTGCCGCCCATCGCCGAGGTGTTAAACAGTTCAAGAATCCGGGTATACGGCGTGGACTTGGTAACGTCTTGCGCCGTGATCATCTTGGTGTCACGGAGCAGTTTCTCGACAAAATCTGCAGCTGTTTGCTTAGAAACCGACTTGGCAGCAAGTTGGCGCGAGGCTTTGAGGAATTCACCGAAGCCGTCACGGGCTAACCCAAGGTTCCGTTTTGCCTCTTCAGCATCAAACTTTGTGGAGTGGCGAACAATAATTTCATGTTTCGCCGTACCCTTTAAAGCCATGCCAAGGGTGTTATTGCAGACTACCCGAACCGTTGTAAACCTGGCAGTCGTGGCAAGAGTGCCGTCACAGCTACTGCTGAGTAGCAAGAAGCCTTCAACCTTGTCATCACCCACGACGCAAGCGGATTCTCCGATTGCGGCAAGGGCCCAAAACTTACGGCCGTCAAACAGAGTGCCAGCCGTGTTGAGGGTATAGCCATTGGCGTCGGTAAGGTCACGGAAAAACTCCAAGACTTCAGAAGGCTGGACTACTTGATATTTGGAAGACACAATGCCTAGTGATTGCTTTGTGTCAGAACGGAAGAGCACGTGTTGATCCGGCATGTCTTTGAGACCCATGTCATCGCCGCGCTCGGTGGCATAGCGAACAACACCGCGTTTAATTTTCCACTCCATACCGGCTTGCTGCACCCAGGTTTCAATAGGTGCATTAGCGGTCAATTCTTGCCCAAGGCCATGCCAAGGTTTTTCACCGATATAAGCCATTTCAGCAAAGCCATCTTCACGAGTTGTTACTGCAGCGACCATGATTTATTTCCTTTAAGAGTTTTCAGTTTTCCGTTTGTACGCAGCGAAGAATTTCGTTGCGTTGAGAGAATTATGCCCCTTTTTTAGCAAAGTTTAAAAAATTTTAAAAATATTTTAAAGTGTTGCTAAAAAGATACAAAAGCAGTAACTGCTAGCCTCAGTCCTACTCTTGAAGGAGCGCTGCTTTATTTCCTGTACCGTTTGTCCACAAAGCCATGGGCTTTGACATTTAACCCTTGCGCCCAGTCAGGAAGGTCAGTCATGAGGTCAGGAAGTTGTGGAGTTCCATCCTTAGGCATCTCGGCAATTATTTCATCATGCACATGACCTACTACAGGTACCCCATGTTCTTGGGCTTTTATCAACCCATTAGCCAGCAGGTCACGGGCAATGCCTTGCGTGGCATGCTGCGCCAGCAAGCCACCGTGCACTGGGTTGCGTTCTAGCTGCCTGGTTTTCTCATTCAACACTAAAGCCGTAAAGGCCGCGCGTTTCTCGCCCCAGGGTGTGGCGACCATCTCAATCTTAGGACTGTAGTACGCCAGTCTGCCGCCACCGGGTTTTTGGACATACATGAAAGTGATCTCTTGTGGAGTCCCCTTGCAATGTGTTTTTAGCCCTAGTACGCACTTGCCTACTCGTTGAGTAACGCCTGTAGACACCACCTTTAAAGACGCGTCACCAAAGGCAGACCACATTTTTACAATCGCCTTATATGTCTCACGATAGGCAGCATGCGCTCGGATGATAAGGTCATCCGGCACAATCCGGCCGGTCTTGGCTACCGTCTCGATAAACTTTTTACTGCCCATAGAATAGCCAAGACCCAGTACTGCGGCTTTGCCAAGGAAACGCTGGTCGTCTGTCACTTCTGCATATGGCACTCCATAAATCATCGATGCTGTGACTATGTAAAGGTCCAGGTCTTCGGCAAAGGCCTTTTGGTAGATAGGGTCATTTGCCATCCAACCAAGAACGCGAGCTTCGACAGAACTGAAGTCAGAGACCTCTAAAGTATGACCTATCGGAGAGGTCAATACGGAGCGCACAAGGTCTTTAAAGGCGGGCAATACCTGTTTGTCCAGGTCTACCGGGTTTACACCAGCCTGGACCCGTTTAATGGCCCCCGCGATGGCTTCTGGAGTCTTTAACAGGACAGGGCGTGAAAGATTGTGAAGCTGGGCGCCTCTCCCGGTCCATCTCGAAGTACCCGCGCCATGGTAAAGGAACATGCCTCTGAGACGGCTGTCTGCACAGGTAGTGAGTTCAAAGGCTGCGTATTTTTTGACTGCAGCAAAAGCAGTCGTTTGCCGTATCTCCAAAGCCTCACGGACTTGCGGGGGTATCTCTTTATCTCTTAGATACTCTTTAATGTCATCCGCCGTGTAGCTGTCGACTATATAACCTTGTCCACAGCACCAAGCCATGATGACTGCGCGTTGTGAGGGCCTAGCGCCAGTGAGTTCTAGGCATCGCGCTACTTTTACATCAACATAGGTGGCAATGAGCTTTTGAATCTTACCTACCAAGTCCAGGTCAACCAAGAACCCGCGTTTATTGATTTGGTAGTCGACCTCCCAAAGGGCCTGCTCGTAAGGACTGAGGTCAGGCAGTACCTGGTCAATAGAGTGCTCAACTAACACATCTTGCTTACAGTAGCTATAAAGAGCAGCAAGTTGCTCAGGAGTCGCTTTAGCTAGCCACGCGGGTTTGGCAAGTTTAAGCATCTCACGCTTGCCCGTCTCATCTTTGTGTGGAATCCCTGGTAAGGTTAAGGCGGCATTGCCTAGAGAGCGTGGTAGCCCATGAGCGGCAACCTTAGCCGCGGAGTCATGCCACTGCGAAATCTTAGTTTTTGGCCATCCAATCTTTTTGCCACAATGTCCTGAAAGCATGAGCATTTCAAAACCAGCATTGAAGGCACAAAGTTTTCCGCCATTAGCCGCGTGTTTAATGACCCTATCAGGTAGCCTATCAGAGTCTAAAGAAGACCAAAGCTCAATTGGCTCGTCATCAAACTTATAGGCCATGCAGACAATAACTGTGTCTGGGCACTCGGAGTATTTATGCGCCCCAACCTTAGGCAAAGCTAATGGGCTACACGTCTCCAGGTCAATCGAAAGACTTGCCTGTGTGGGGGGCTGAGTACCTGAGCGTGATAGCTTCATTTTGTTTCAGTTTTTCAGTTAACAATTTGCGAATGATAAAACTCCGGGACGCGCTTTCGGCGTTGGCCGCTTTGTCAAGTGCTCGGAGAATACTTTTTGACACGTAGACACCGACGAAGTGCTCGTGCTTGTTTTTTGAAGTCATTGCTGCGGGTTTAGTTGTCATGTGGTGGCCTTTCAATAATAGGTATGCGAGAAGAGCTAAACTTGTTACCTTTTGCTAAATTGTCTTTAGCCCATAAGAGTTGAAAGTTTGAAAAATGATTTAGTTTAATCACTTCTTCTGTCGTTGTGGCCCAACTAATTGGGGTTTTATGATCTAGATGCCATTGACCTAAGTTTTCCCATGACATACCTTCGGTAAATTGAAGTTCAAGGTATAAGCTAAAAAATTCGTAGTCGCAACCTAAAAAACCTCTGTTTTTGAGGCCTTAGCTACTTGCTTATTTTTAAGTGCCATTTTTATTAGGCCTCTAACACGCACACTTAGAGCAAAGATTGGGTCTTTTCTTATTTTTGCGTATAGCCCATTAGGATGCGTCTTATGATAAATTAAACTCCTAAGTCTATCCGCTGCACGATAAATAGGGTCCTGTCGTTTATTAGCGAGGTACTTTCTATTTGCCGCTCTAATCTCTTCACGTCCTTCTGGGGTGCTTCTTCGTAAGTCTGTACGCGCTTTCCATTTAGCTTTAAGTGCGGGGGTTACCTCTCTATTTTGTTTGAGAATTTGACCTTTCTGTGCAACACAGGCCCTACAGTACACGTATAGCTTATCTGAGTATCTAGAGGCAAAGCCAAAGTCACTTTTATGCTTTGTCTCTTTACAACAAGCGCATTGCTTTATACTAGGGCCCATGATATTTTAGCCTCAGTTACTAATTGATATGGAGAAACCTCATAGTCTATCTCATTGTCCCAAAGTCTATTTACTTCACTAAAAACTAACCGTTTTACTCCAGCAGTAATAAGCGCGATTGTGCAAGAGGCACAAGGTGATGTCGTTATCGCCATTGTCCCACCGTAAGTAGCCGCACCGGCTTGTATTAGGGCTGAGATTTCGGCGTGTTGACTCATGCACTTGATATGTGAAACGGGGGCCCTCTCAGTAACAGTTTTACATGGGGAATCAATACAATGAGCTCGCCCTGCAGCAACACCGTTGTACCCAATACTAATGACTCGGTTATTAGTATTGGCTATGACGCAACCGACTTGCCGTTTACTACAAGTTCCTTGGCGCGCCGCGACAACCGCTAAAGCAAGAAGGTACCCTTCAAAAGTAGCACGGAGGGTCATACGGCCATCGACGTCTTAATCGCCGCTCCATGCTGATAATGATCAAGTGAGGCCTGGGAGTAATCAAAAGCTTCGATAGCCCTTCCCGGCGGCAGGCCCAGTACCAAGGTTGGCAAGGCGAATAACTCCCGGCCCAGGTACTCGGTCACGGCGTCTCTGTTCTGCTCGTAAATGTGCGCATCGGCGAGAAACCCGGTGAGGTACCGTGGTCGCAGTCCCAAGTCATTGGCAATTAACGCTTGAAGTAAAGCGTAGGACGCCATGTCGAATGGCAGGCCCAGAGCAAGATCTACAGAGCGCATGTAAAAGCAAAGGTCCAGCATACCGTTATTGATGGTAAGCTGGAAGCTTAAATGACAAGGCGGCAAGGCACAGGTCATTGGGTCTACCGCCAGTTCATGAACCCAGGCCGTCACGAATAGCCGGCGCGATGAGGGGTCACGCTTTGCTTCGGCAAGGACCCAAGCCAGCTGGTCAGCACTGTCATCATAAGGACCCCGCCAGACCCGGCCATAGATAAAGCCAAGGTCAGTATTGTCCACACCACCTAACTTACTTAGTCTACCGAGTCGTTTGTTGTAGTCCGCAAGGTTGGCATCCCAGATGTGGCAACCGCGGTCATGAAAGGCCCGGATGTCAGAAATACCGTGGATAAAGCAATCCAATTCTGCAGCAACACTTTTGAAGTGCAGTTTTCGGCCGGTCAAAGCCGGGAACCCATTACGACAGTCATGAGACAATTGCTGGTGCGGCAAGAAGATAGTCATTCCGGCGCGTGACGGTTTCGGCTCTCCCATTGCCAGCACTTTGGTCAGTAAATTTTTATAGCTCTGCATGCATCTTCTCCAGGCGGTCGGCCACCAGTTTGGCATAGCCGGCAATGTCGACCCAGGAGTCGGCGTAGTCTGCATCGCCATTGATAATACGGGCAATCTTGTGGCAGATCATATCCAGGGCTTCTTGTTGGTCGTAGTGCAAACTTTTTTGCCGATTATCAAGATGCAATTTGATCGCCAGTTTCAGATCTTGGCAGATCTCGGCATGGTTAATGAAAGCCCCATACTTAGCCCCGCGCTCGGCGAGGGCCGCAGAAATGGAGTCTACCGGTTCTTGGCTCTCAAGGTCGGAGCCAGTGGGCTTTGTATTGGTAGGCTTTGTATTGGTAGGCTTTGTATTGGTAGGCTTTGTATTGGTAGGCTCAACCAGGCCAACAGCTAAGGTAATCATATCAATCCTTTTTTATTTGCAAGCCATTCTGGGATGAAGACACTGGTAATGACAGTACGGCCATTGCGTGCTTCATCGCTGAAATCAGAGACCTGGGATTTAGGTACCCAAGCTTCGGTTTTGCCATCGAATATCAAATAGGCATGATCGGTCTCGACTTTGACTTCACAATCGATTTCTACGTAGTCATGGTTGCTCATGAGAGACCTCCATTGCTGTCGTCATCGCACTGAAGTTATTCAACACGAACAAGTACTCATTCTTTGCAAGGCCTGCCGATTCCAGGGCACGAGGGTCAAACATGTTGTAGGCCCCGCCGCTGCGTACTGCCTCATAGACTTGATACCAGGACATCTGCTCTTGTGTAAATTCCTGTTTCATTTTCAAAGCTCTCCTACAAGATCCGAGAGAATCGGGGGTACCCAGCCAACAGGTTTGACCAAATCCAGTTCAAAATTTCGTTTGCTGGCCGCCCGTACTAGGGCTGGCCGCTTCATCATGTTTGCAGCCATCACTCGCTGGAAGCCTGGCAGAATCGGAAAGCCTTGACGGAGCATCGTGCCAATAGTAAATACCAGCAAGTCAAGCAAGGCGTCGAACTCATCGGCCTTGGTCTTCGCGTCAATGTACTCGTCGACTTCTTCGGCCAAGCAAGTGACTCGGAAAATCTTTTCTTCAGGAGACAAATGGCGTGGAGTCCCAAGGTACTCAAGGCCAAATTTGCGAGCCATGGTCGCTACAGTGTTAACAGTTTCAGTCATACAAAATCCTATAATAATAGTGAGAGCTCTGTTATTGCGACGCCGCTAGCAAATGCTAGTCAGCCGCTGACCACGCCAAGGCCCTCATAAGGGTGAGGGTACTCGCTGCGTTGAATTTCAAACCAACAGGCTACGGAGATAACCAATCGGCAATACTATCCAGCATCCGCTTTTCCCTCATAAATGGTGAGGACCCTCACTGCAGCGTGGTATCGAGGCATAACCCCCGAGCCTGCGCCACAGCGAGGCCCCTCGTAAACTTACTTACGCGCCGGGAACAGGTCGGCCAGGACTTTCTGGTACTGCACCTTGCGGCGCTCAAGCAGCGCGGCTTTGCCCAGCTTGTCCAGCAGTGACGGGAAGTTGATGTCTTCCTTGGGCAGGCTTAACGATCTCCGAATGCACTTGCAGTTGTGCCGAGCCTATCTGACCGACTGACCCACACATTGAGTTTTGTTGCAGGGCCATGTAGCGAATCTTTTCTTCATACTCGCGCTGGCACATTCGGCCATCGTAGTACGTGTCCCGATTCGAGTCGTACATCATTTTGGATGTTAGTGAGGCCATAAGTTAACTCCTTGTAAATATGTTCGAGATTTGCCAAGGTGTGCCAGTGACTTAACACTGTGTCACCCGGCCTATACATCACTGATTTATCTCAGTGCGGTTTCCGCTTCTCAGTTCATCTTCGGCGCGACCGAAGCAGCCTTTATACGGAGTTAGGCCCAGTCGTCCTCGTCACCAGTGTCATCCGCTGTGGGCTCGTCAACTTCTGGTTTCTTTGGTGCGACTGTGGGTTTCTTGCCCGTGGGCGCCGCAACCTTAGCAGGCGCTGCTGCTTTAGGCTTGGTGATAGGCTGCGCGAAGTCTTCTTCAGCAGTAGACCGGCCGTCAAGGGCTTCTCCTTTTTCAAGGAACTGGATATTATTCAACCACGCGGACACCCCCTTGTTGACCTTTTGATCGTACCCATAGAAGGTCACGCTCACCCGGCCATAATCGCCGCTGCCGAACTCTTGCGCCGACAGAATGGACTGGCCTTCAGCATCTACGATCTGTGGTGGTTTGTCTTCAGATGCTTTCGCGCTGAAGTAGTAATGCCCCGCATACTCTTTGCCCAAAGCCGTTGCTCCCTCGTCAACAATGGCATCGCCGTTTTTCAGCGGGTTGCGCAGGCCCACCGGGCGCTTGCCACCGAACTTGTCGGTCACGGCTTCAGAGATGGCGGCCTTGATAGCAGCAATGGTTGTGACGTCAGACTTAGGTACCAGGATTTGGGTCGAGAATTCAGACTTGTTACTCAGGGTATTCAACCGCGGTTTGAATGCGTTGAAATAGCTGAAGCGAACAAGACCGGTAACTACTTTTTTACTCATGATTTCAGTTCCTTTAGAACAGTTAAGTTTTTTGACAGTTTACCTGGTCGGAATTGACCAAGTGAAGAAATGATACCACAAAAGAACCAGACTTTTAAGAAATTTAAAAAATATTTTTATTTTTGACACACTGTAGGTTTTTAAACTCTTGGCCCTATGATGTGTGTTTTACCACTTACACTGGAGCCTTACTGTTATGATCGTACTCAAACCGCATCAGGAAGAAGCCGCTGACTTCCTGCGACAACGTAACTATGCGATACTCGCAGATTCTCCGAGACTTGGAAAAACTTTCCCCACAGTAGTTGTAGCTTTAGAACGGCTACAGTCAAAGCAGACAATCCTGATTGTCGTGCCATCAGGGGTGAAGTATGTATGGCGTGACGCCATCAACGACTTGTCTATAAAAGGGACGACGCATATCTATATGGTCGATGGCCAAGTTTCTGCAACCAAAGGCCCGCCAGCAACCTTCTATGGCGCAGTCATCGTACCTTGGGGTCTTATAAAGTTTCTGCCTGCAAAATACAAACCCCAGATCCTTATTCTTGATGAAGTACATCGGATGCAGAGTAAGACTGCCCAACGTACCAAGGCCGCATTAAAGCTGATGGATAAGGCGAGCATAGTCTATGCGCTCTCTGGCACTCTCATGCTCAACCGCCCGATCAATCTCTGGTCTGTACTCAGTGGCTTGAAGATTACGAAGATGGCCTGGTACGATTACGCCCATCACTTTTGCAAGGCCTGGGTCGCGCCGTGGGGTTTGGACGTTTCTGGCGCAGCCAACCTACCGGAGCTGAAAGCCCTCATCAAGCCGCATATCCTCCGTCGCAGCAAAGACCAGGTGTTCAAAGGGTACACACCTCCGGAGTACAGGCTTATCACTTTTGACCGTCCTGTATCTAAGCAGGAGTCCCGGTTCAACAAGGATGAGCTTACGACTTTACAAAATCCTATTCTATCTATCGAGGGCCTCTCCGAGATCCTGCATGAAGCCGCTATAAAAAAACTACCGGACTGCATTGACTTCATCACCGGGCTGCTCAATGAAGAACCTGAGATGAAAATCGTAGTTTTCGGCTATCATATCGACGTGATAGACGGGTTGGCCGCAGGGTTGAAAACTTTCCGCCCGGTAACGGTCAAAGGCGATACCCCGATGGCCCGGCGGGAAGCGCGGCGAACTATCTTCATGACCCGCCCGGAGTGTCGGGTGTTTATCGGCAATATCATTGCTTGTTCCGAAGGCATTGACCTCAGCATTGCAGATACCGTGGCTTTTGTAGAAACCACTTGGAGTCCATCATTATTAGAGCAGGCCACAGCGCGGGTCGAAAATCTTAACAAGGTCAACTCTGCGGCCCTTGCTTACCTGTTAACCATTGAGACCTCGCTTGACCATTACATTTTGCAGACAATCCTTAAAAAGATGTCCGTCATCTCCCAGGTCATCCCGTCTTCAACCGCGCCACCATCGGTAACCGCATTACCGACCAAGTTTTTTACCTTAGCAACTATCCAAACTTTAACTGAAAGTCAATCATGAAAAAAAGCAGCACCCAACCCATACCGTTACAAGAGCGTTTGCACCTCCCGCCAATGCAAGTGCATGAGGACCGGCCGCACGCCATCCTGTCAATGAGCCAAGCCGAGCGTTTTATGACCTGCCCGGCATCTATCGCGCTGTCTCGCAGTATTACATCAATACAGACTTCGTCTGAAGCGGCCAAAGAAGGAACTTTGGCCCATACGATTTCAGAACTCTTGTTCAGGCAAGCGCTTGGCAAACCAGTAACCCTACCTCAAATCCCCGAGAGTTACGACCCTTACATTGTTGAACACTGTAAAAAGTATGCGCAAGAGGTTCTTGCCTTAGATGGGGACCTCCATATCGAAGTCGACCTTGATTTTAAAGACTTGCATCCCAATCTCGGAGGCACCAGCGATCTGGTCAATATACGCGGGGCCAAAAAGGCGCAAGTTCTTCACGTCGGTGATTTGAAATTCGGCCGGGTACCTGTCAGCGCGACAGAGAATACACAACTCCTTGGGTATGCCGTAGGCGCGCGCAGAACGTTCCAGGTCAATCCGAAGGCCATTGAGTTGAAGATCTATCAGCCCAGGGGCAAAGACTCAACCTGGACTTGCACGGCAGAGTACCTTGACGCCTTTGAAGAGCGGCTGGTCCAGGCGGCAAACCTTACTGACGACATGTTCGCGCCAATCGTCATGTCGGACAAGGGCTGTTTCTGGTGTCGGGCCAAACCGATTTGCCCTGAATATGCCAAAGTGGCAAAAGCGGCGGCAGTCAAAGAATTTGCCGGCCCCGCGCCAAAAGCTAAAACCACCGCAAAGGTCAAACCTGAAAACCTATTGTCATCCCTGCAATTGGCCCAGCAGTTATTGCCTTGGTGCGACGCGGTGATTCTCCAAGCCAAAGAAGCACTCATTGCGAATCCTAAAGTCTTGCCGGGGTATGACCTGAAACCCGGGCGGCTGATGCAGAAATGGAAAGCCCTTGACGCTGCGCAGGAATTCATTGCGGCAGCGATCAGTTCCTTGTCTCCGGGTTTGGCCGTCAAACTGCAAACACAAGTATTCAAGGCCCCGACATTGGAAACTCCCGCAGATGTGGCGGCCGTATTTGAAGACGCCGAGCTTTTTGCCGTTACAGAAGAGGATCAACAAATCCTGGTACAACTCAAACAGTATATAGAAAAAGCGATCGACAAGTCTAACGCGGCCCCCAGCTTAATAAAAGTCAAAGCGGAAACGCCGGAGTCTTAAAATTTAAAGCCCCGTCAAATTACTTTGATAGGGCTTTAAGACAACCTTAGTTTCAGTTAAGGCCATCAACTTTACACATAAAAAACCATAAATAAGATTATGTCGACAAATCTCATTACAGACAATGTAAGTGTAAACACACGTACAAATAAAGATACTATTACGTTTCTTAAATGCCGCAGTCCTTTGGCGCTTACCAAAGTTTGGCAGAATGGCCATATCAAGGACTATGACACTGCGAAGTATTTCCGCGTTGTTGTCAAGCCCGTCAAGAGTTTGAAACACTTAGCAACCATTCTTGATGAGGCGGCTGCTCACCCCCAATTTGCAGCTATTCGTGGCACTCCAAATAAAGACTTGGAAATAGGTCCTGAGAGCGCATCGAAAATAACGCGGACACTTACTAACTTCAGTGACACTCCGAAGCATTGGGTCATGTTCGATATTGACTCATTTACCCCAACGGTCTCACCAACGGTAAATCCTGCAGAATGTGTCCGGCAATGGGTCATAGAGACCTTGCCTTTACCATTCCATGATCTTGCTGCTTATTGGCAGTTATCCTCTTCCGCGGGGCATAAGTCCAGAGACCCGAACTCTTTACGTGCGCATGTTTGGTTTTGGTTAGACAAACCGGTTTCCGGCCGGCAATGGAAACGCTGGGCCGAGCATAATAATCTCAGTATTGACAAGTCTGTTCTATCTCCAGTGCAGTTACATTACACGGCAAATCCGGTCATTGAAAAAGGAGTGGACCCTTTCATCCAACGTAGTGGCTTACTCTCAGGTGCCAACGCGCTCTGCACGGCTTTGTGCAAGTTTAATGAGACTACAAATGCCGACCCCAAACTGTTAGACAATGGTGACCAGGTTCTTAAAGACCCACGGCAGGCTTATGGCCTTGTCGGCGAGTTCAATACCAAGGTCTCTATCATCGAAGCGCTTACAAGTATTATCCCGGATCAGTTCACTTTTATAGAAAACAGTGATGGTCAGTGGGACGGGAGAAGATTGAATTTTCTCCATGGCAGCGGCGGTGAAGGCGGGGCCTACATTCATTCTGACCAACTGCACTTGATCAATATGCAGAATCATGCGCCCTACAACTCGCAAGGCAAGGCCTTGAATGCGTTCGATTTGGTACGAGTTTATAAGTTCGGCCGTCTTGACCCTATTGACCCTTTCTTACAGTTAGACGTCACTACTTTGCCGTCCCATAAGGCAATGGCCGAATTAGCGCAAGTTTATACCCAGTCAAGTCTAGTTTCAGTAGACACAGAGGTTGTCACTGAGCCTACCGCCCAACCTACAACCCACCAGGAAGCCATAGGACAGTCTGAAATGCCATCGGTAAGCGTACGCAAGGCCAGGGCGTTAAAAACGTTTCCAGAGCCTTTCCCTGGTGTCATGCAAGACCTGGTTTCTGCAGTCCTGCTTTCTGCCCATGTGCCACAACCTGAACTTACGCTGCTTGGCGTTCTCATTGGTATGGCCGGCGCTTGCGGTGGCCATTATTACTTGCCATCGGGCATGCGGCTCAATCTTTATGGCCTCGGTATCGCCAAGACCGGGACTGGTAAAGACATAGTACGCCATGCCGCGGGGAGGATCCTCAGTGCCGGCGGTGGCTGCCACATCGGCAATCCGGCGTCGGGTCAAGGTCTTCAGGATGCTATCCCTGACGGTTCCGGCAGTCTGGTCCTGGTCGATGAAGCCGGGCATCTTTTGTCCAGTATGAATGACAAAAACGCACCGGCGCACATGATCATGCTGACCAGCACTTTGTTAGAACTGTTCTCCGCTGGGCGCGATCCTGCATACCATTGCCGGGTAAAAGCCAGGACCGCTGTCAACACGGTTCAGCGTGTAATTGCTCATCCGTCAGTGTCTTTTTTTGGGGTGACCACGGTAGAAAAACTGGCAACTTCGGTGTCTGAAGACAATGTGTCTGATGGCCTGATGGGCCGGTTACTCATCGCCAAAGGGCGTGAAGGTGTAGAGAAACGGTGGCAAGTCCAACCTTTCAAAGTGCCCGCCTCTGTAGAAACAGTAGGCCTTAAACTGGCTTGGGCGCCGTCGGCCGACAGGCCAATCTCTCATTTCCCAGGCATCGAAAAGGCCATGCAAACCTGGACAGACCGCTACCAAAAGGATGAGAATGTCCAGTTCTTCGGTGCTTACGGTACCAGGGCAATCGAGAAGCTGGAGCGCATCGCGGGAGTTTTGGCTGTGTGGGATTGCCCCGAAAATCCGGTGATTACTAAAGCCATGCTGCACTGGGCCAAGGAATTTATCGATGCCTCCAATGACGTATTACTGGACTTCCTGCATAACGATATGGGCGGCGTCTCCGAGGAGATGAGAGACGCAATAAAGCTTCTTTACCGTGTGAAGAAGATGGCCGACGAGGGCGAAGGCGATGACGGATGGGTCAAACAATCAGCTGTAACGTACACTATGAACTGGTCTAAAAAACGGACCTTGCCTGCAATTGAGACTTTAATTGCCAACCGGCAGCTGGTCCAACGAGTGGTAAAAACCAAGACCACACCATCTGTACAGCTCAAGTTTTTAAGGCATTAACTCTCAAAGGCCTCATGTCAAGTCCACATGAGTTTAGACATGAAGTCTTAAGTTTACGTGCCGACTTTTAGAAAAGGTCTACTTTTTGAAAAAGATCGAAATCTTTGTTCTCTTGTTTTGAAGTACGTAAACTTGATTTTTAGAAAAAAAGGTACGTGAACTAAGGTCTATGATTTTAAAGGATATTTTATATATATAATAATAAGAATATATATAATCGTAGATTACATTAGGCCACAGTTTAAAGACCAATTTTTTGGGCCCGCACGTGAGGGTTTGTGTACGTATACGTTAGGCCTAACGTAAACTACGAATGTTACGTGACCTTATTTATTTTTATCTTTGTTTTGTTTTTTATGTTAAAATTGAAATCTTCATTTTTTAACTTTGGAAATAGTATGACCAAAACTATTACTACTACTCTGGCATTAGCTGAATACGAAATGATTAAAACCTTGGGTAGAGGCAAAGTTAGCAAAGGTTTGCGCCTCGCGTTAGACATTTGGCTAGAATCAAAAGAGGCTACGAGTTTGTGCGGGGCTACTGCAAGTGTTAAAAAAGAAGTGTCTAACGAGTTTGGAGAGCATAGTAGAAAAGAAGCAGCTACTTTTTTAAAAAAGCTTACCCAGTTATCAGCCACAGATGAATGGGTTAAAAAGTCTAAAGTAGTGTATTGCTTATGCTGGGACCAAGTTCGAGCGATGGCGGCAATACAGACTCTTTTAGCTACTCAACAGATTGAACAGAGGATAGTTAAAACAAAAACAACGCCCTCAGTACAATTTCGAGTACGCGAATGGTAAAACGAAAACCAGTGCGGTCGGAGCATAGCGCTCAGGTAAGGCTGGTCATGCATGTTCGGACGTTCTATCCTGACGTGTTGATAGTGGCAGTGCCCAATGGGGCCGCGGTATCGGGCCTACACCGGATCCGGCTGGTTGCAGAGGGCCTCCTATCAGGTTTTCCGGATTTGATGATCCTGGAGCCACGTAGGGCCTTCCATGGGCTCTTTGTGGAGATGAAGTCCGAAGTAAAAACGGCGGTAACTTCGGAAGTGCAGAAATTGGTGCATAAGCAGTTACTATTAAAAGGGTACCAAGTCCGGGTATGCAAAGGGTACGCTGAAGCCAAAGACATGGTGCTGCAGTATTTGCGGTTATCCGGGTGTGAATAAAAAGTAAAGCCTTTAACGAGGTGCTGCAATATTTGCGGTTATCCGGGTGTGAATAAAAAGTAAAGCCAAAGACATGGTGCTGCAGTATTTGCGGTTATCCGGGTGGGAATAAAAAGTAAAGCCTTCAACGAGGTGCAGTGTTAAAATAAATATCAACACCAAAAACTGAAGTGCGCAGTTAGTTGCGCCTGAATTGGTTATCTTGGATTTGGAGTCACTATGGCACGAACATTAACCCCTTTACGTCCGGCGCGTTCACGAGTTGTAAATGCAGTAACTAATGCAGTAACTAATGCAGTAACTAATGCAGTAGCTAATGCCGTAAAGACGCCGCAACAAAAAATAATGGATGCCGTTTGCGAGTTGCTAAAAGACGGGGTTAGTTTGCAGGAAGCATGCACAAAGGTGCAAGGGGCTAAACCCTCAACGGTACTGTACTGGGGTAGAGAGAGTGAAATAGTTGCCGCACAGTATGCGAGTGCCCGGGAAGACGGTTACCTCCACCTGGCTGACAAAATCCAAAGCCTTGCGGCCGAAACACATTCGTTTATCCAGGTCCATGCAAGAGACAAAGACGGGCTCTTGCTGTACGAGAAAGACGGCACTCCGAAGTTGACTACAGAGCTCGCGCCTTTGAGTCCTGACGTTATCGCCAGCAAGCGGCTCCAGGTTGAGACCTTGAAGTGGCAGCTCTCGAAGATGCTGCCGAAGATGTATGGAGATAAGACAGTGACTGAAATTAGCGGAGTTAATGGTGGGCCAATAACTATCGCAGCATTAAACCTCCGCGGGCTAAGCGATGTGGAGTTAACTCAAATGCAACAGTTAATGTCTAAAACTGTGGACGTGATTGAGGTCTAACTATGCGATACAAAGTTGGAACTGAGTCTCAGCCATATGTTTACAAACTTACTGACTTAGAAACAGATAGACAGTACATTGGCGTTCGATATGCAAGAGGATGTGCACCTGAAGACCTAGGTATTACTTATTTTACTAATAGCAAAATAATAGCCCTTTTGTTTAGAGCGGATCCAGTTAGATTTAAAAAGCAAATAGTAGTTCAAGGTGACGTGGACTATGTACTGAATGTCGAGGTAAGTTTAATCACATTACATGACGCCGTACTATCTGACTCTTTTTACAATCGTGGGTGTGGAAAAGCATTTCATCCAGACGATATTAGAGCCGGGGCGTTAAAAGAGCACGCTAAACGATCTCCTGAGTTGTACGCGTTGATAGTTAAAAAGATGCGCGCAAAGAATAGTCCAGAAAAAAGATCAAAAATACTTAAAGCCCGTTTTGCCAGTATGTCAGCATTTGAGCGCCAAGTATTAGCTCAACATATGAGGGATGGCAAAACGATAGACAGTAACTATAAAATTGGTATTGCCGCTAAAAAGCATGCTATTGAACACCCAGAGCATATGTCTATGATGGGCAAACTCGGTGGAAAGATTGGGGGGCCGAAGGGCTGCAAAGTAACAAATAGCCAATCTTGGTCTTGCAACGTTTGTGGTATGACTACTTTACCTGGGCCATTAGGTAAGCATCAAAGTAGATCAAAGCGTACAGGTAAGACTAGGGTACTATGAGTCTTTCTCCTCAAATCATACTCGAAGCTATTGCTAAAGAGCAAAGTAAAAGAGTAGCTGAAAAGTCATTGTACGAGTTTGTTAAGCAGGCATGGCATGTGGTGGAGCCCGGAGTGCCATTCATTGAGTCCTGGCACATTCAAGTGATTTGCGATCATCTCCAGGCCATAACCGAGGGGCACATAACACGGTTGCTCATAAACATCCCTCCTCGTCACAGCAAGTCCATCATCGTAAGCGTGATGTGGGGGTGCTGGGAGTGGCTGTCTAGACCAGATGAGAAGTACCTTTCTGCGTCCTACTCTTCTGTGCTATCCATACGTGACAACCTGAAGGCTCGGCGTCTTGTGCAGTCTCCCTGGTACCAAGAGCGATGGGGAGACCGGTTCTCTTTATCTGGAGATCAGTCGGCTAAGCAGCGATTTGAAAACGATCGCACGGGCTATCGCATTGCAACTTCAGTAGGTGGTACTGCAACAGGTGAAGGGGGCAGTAGATTGATCCTGGACGACCCTCATGGCGCGCAGGATGCCCAGTCTGACGCTATGCGAGAAAGTGCTATTGAATGGTTCAATATGGTATGGAGTACCCGCCTTAACAACCCAAAAGAAGATGCAATGGTTGTGGTCATGCAGCGTCTTCACCACAAAGACATCAGCGGGGTTATACAGAATCAAGTAGGAGTATGGGAGCATGTGTGCATTCCAGCCGAGTACGAACTTACTAAGCGTAAAACTATTCTAGGGCCATATGATCCTCGCACCAAGGAAGGAGAGTTGATATGCCCTGAACGCTTTGGCCGAACTGAGATTGACAGTCTTAAAGTATCTCTGGGCACCTACGGCACGGCTGGCCAACTCCAACAACGACCTTCGCCTGCCGGTGGCGGCATACTCAAGACCGACAAGTTCAGGCTCTGGCCTTGTGACAAGGAGATGCCGGACTTGATATGGGTAGGGCAGTCAATAGACACCGCATTCACGGAGAAGACTTCGGGAGACCCTACGGGCTGTCAGGTCTGGGGTCTGTTTGAATACGAGAAGCGAATCAACGTGCTGTTACTAGATTGCTGGAACGAGCATCTGTCTTATCCTAAGCTGAAGAAGCGTGTCATAGATGATTGGGGCGCTCGCTACGGGGGCGACAAGAAGAAGATTATGAAGCCCTCGCGCCGTGCGGACATCATCCTGGTTGAGAACAAAGGTTCAGGTCAATCGTTGCTGCAGGACTTGCATCTGTCTAACATACCTGCTGTGCCGTACAACCCGGGCAGAGCGGATAAGATTTCTCGTGCCCACATGACAGCGCCATTGCTCGAGAATGACAACTGGTGGCTGTTGGAGAGCGCGAAGACACGCGGCAAGTCACGCACGTGGTGTAATCAGATGCTGGAACAGCTGGAGCAGTTCCCAGCGGGAGAGCACGATGAAATGGTGGACTGCATGACGCAGATAGCCTTGTACTTACGAGACACAGGTCAGCTAGAGGTTCAAGTTGCTGAAGAAGAAGAAGCGCAAGATGTGGACTACGTCGCCCGCAGACAAGCGAAAATAAACCCGTATGGCTAAATTGTCGGCTAAAATTGCGCGAATACTCACTATTTAACCCTGGAGGCCCGGTCTAATGCCCGTCAATCTAACTGCCTCCAAAGGTCGCACACTGAAACAACTGTCGAGCGTGGTGGGGGCTCCAATGCCTTACGCTCAAGGTGGCAGCGTCCTCGACGCCAACATCATCCAGCCCCAAACCGAAAGCGAACTGCGCTCACAATACCCGACGCTGTACGGAGCACTAGCGGGGCTAATGGGTAGCACTCCTGACGAGCTGTCTCAGGGCAGCGTACTAGACCCAGACGCTAGCAGCCGGAACGCCAGCGTTCGGCGTGGAGCGGAGGTGGGCTTCCCCATTGGCACTGCGATGCAGGTGCTGCCTGTGGCCTCAGGCATAGCCAAGCGTGCTCTGAGTCTGGCTCCAGGGCCGATGACGGGTGGGTTGTTGGCTCAGCAGGGCGTCATCAAAGGGCCGGGCGGCAATTGGCTGAATGGGAGTGTGGAGGGAGCGTTGGGTGGGTTGAAGAGTGATATACCTGTTGGGTTAAAAGCACCTTTTCCAGTAGAAGTTAGAGACGCGGCGGTCAACAACTTCATTGACAAACAGCTCACCCGTTATGTCAAGAACGACATGGCCACGCCGGAGGATCCTATCCGGGCGCTGGCTGAGCGTGGGGTGTTGCATATGCAACCCGAGATGGTGCCTATCAACCCACCCACCTTTACCACAGCTTTAAATCGAGAAAACAGTGGCTTTCCTAGGCTCGGTGTGGGGCAAACACAGCTTGCTAAACAGTGGGAAGTCTTGTCAGATAAAGCGATAGATCCTAACATTGCAGAACAGTGGCTTAAACCTTTTCCTGGGCCGCAGCCTACGCCTTCAATGACCGAGATGGCTAATTCATGGCTATGCAAGGTGCCCCCAAAAACGCCTGTTTACAATGCTTCTTCTAACTCTAGAGTGGCAGACCTCGGCTTCGACCATCTCATCGACGAGCTACGCAACGCCACAGACCCCGCGTCGGGCCTGCCTGCCAACCTGCAACTCAAGCCCGAGAGTCTGGCCCGGCTGAGCGTGCCTGATGCTGTGGAACGGGTCAGCAAGATCAACGCATGGCGTGAGGCCCAGAAGGTTGCGGCTAATGAGGCAATCGCCAACAACGCAGCGACCGTCCTGCACAAAGAGTATCCTCATAGCGACGCAACGCCCAACCCGAAGGGTCTGCGGTGGGTGCAGTTGAAGGCTCCGGAACCCACACTCGCAGAAGGACATGTACCTGGGCCTGTCAGCGGTTTTCCAGACCAGCATGGCATCATTGATCAATCTACCGGGCAGAGCGTGTCAGTAGGCGCGACACCCCAAGAAGCGCTAGCTAAGTCTCTACAAGACGCCCTCAAGTACGAAGGCGACACCATGGGCCACTGTGTGGGCGGCTATGCTGACGACGTGCTGTCGGGCAAGAGCAACATCTTCAGCCTGCGCGATGCCAAAGGGGTGCCACATGTGACTGTGGAGACGAGGCCTCAACAAAGTTATGGCACAGACCACTTAGAGAAGTTCAGAGAGCAAGCTCAAAATGAAGCACTCGCCAATGAGGTAAATCCAGGAACACCCAATGACCCCTCTGCAGCTTTTTTGACAGCTGTAAATCAAAACATGACCAGATTGGCCAACGACAATCCGGTCAATTCCATCATCCAAATCAAAGGTAAAGCCAACCAGAAGCCCAACGACGAGTACCTGCCCTTCGTTCAGGACTTTGTCAAGTCGGGCCAGTGGAGTGATGTGGGAGATTTGGCAAACTCGGGTTTGCCTCATAGACTAGCAGACTTCAGTCCAGACGTTCGTGCCAGTATGAAGCAATACGGTATCGAAGCCCCTGGTGATTACATGACCACTGATGAAGTCAATGGAGTGCTGAACGCAATAAATAAAGCTAAAGGCTTACCCCCCGGTTACGCTCACGGAGGTCCAGTCCTCCCCAAGCCCGCACCCACCTGGCAAGCAGCCCTAAGCATTGCCCAGAAGTATGGCCCGCAGGCAAATAAGTACCCGCTGCAATACGGCTCACGGTTATAATGCCAACCAAAGGATACCGCAATGCCTGAAACCACTACTGTACCTGAGTTATATGCTCCTGATGAGCAGGACTATGCCGTCACTGAGCAGGACGATGGCTCGGCATTGGTGGACTTAGGCACTGAAGACAACGAAGCGCAGGAGACGCCCGAATTCAGTGAGAACATGGCGGAAACGCTGCCTGAATTCGTGCTCGGCAGGCTAGGCTTAGACGTTGCTGAACTCGTAGAGTCTGATCGCAAGAGTCGTGAAGCCCGTGACAAGCAGTACGCCGAAGGCATCAGGCGCACCGGGTTAGGCAACGACTCACCCGGAGGAGCGCAGTTTGACGGTGCCAGCCGCGCGGTTCACCCCATGCTGGCCAAAGGCTGTGTGGACTTTGCCTCACGTGCCATCAAGGAGCTGTTCCCGGCCACCGGCCCCTGCAAGACGCAGATCATCGGTGAGGCGGACGACGTCAAACTAGACAAGGCCGAGCGCAAGAAGACCTACATGAACTGGCAGCTGACCACGCGGGTGGCTGAACAACGTGCCGAGTTTGAAAGGCTACTCTCTCAGTTGCCCTTAGGAGGCTCGCAGTACAAACGCTGGTGGTGGGATGACCTGCTGGAACGTCCCCGCACCGAGACAGTGTACGTGGATGACGTCTTCTTGCCTTACTCTCAGTCTGACTTCTACACCAGCTACCGCGTAACGCACCGCCAGTGGGTTTCAGTCAGTGAGTATGAAGCTCGCATCGACTCGGGTTTGTACCGTGACCTGAGCCTGTCCGCACCGACGCAGGGCTTTTCTGACCTCAGCAAGTCCAAGGTCGCCTCTGACAAGGTTGAAGGCAATGAGGAGGACTCCGCCGCCTACAACGACGAAGGCCAGCGCGAGATATACCAAATCTACGTTGACCTTGACCTCGAAGACGATGACTCCTTCGCAGGTCGCACCGCCCCCTACATTTTGCACATAGAGACTAATACTCAGCGGGTGCTGGGACTCTACCGCAATTGGGCCGAGGGAGACGACACTTATGCCAAGAAGCACTGGATGGTCGAGTATAACTTCATACCTTGGCGGGGAGCCTATGGAGTCGGGTTGTTCCACCTCATTGGCTCTCTCGCCGGAGGCGGAACGGGCGCACTCAGAGCGCTCATGGACTCGGCGCATATATCTAACTTTCCAGGAGGCCTCAAACTTAAAGGTGGACGAACAGCAGGTCAATCGATACAGGTCAACGCCACTGAGCTTGCAGAGATTGACGCGCCCGCAGGAGTAGACGACATCCGCAAGTTGGTGATGCCGTTCCCGTTCAACGGGCCGTCGCCAGTGCTGTTCAACCTGCTGGAGTGGCTCACCCAACAAGCCGAAGACGTCATCGCCACCGCATCGGAGAAGATTGCGGACGCAGGGGCTAACATGCCTGTGGGCACTGCGCTGGCGCTCATCGAGCACGGTTCGGTCAACTTCTCTGCAATCCATGCGCGCTGTCATGCATCTCTCAAACGCGAACTCGAGATACTTCATCGCTTGGACGCAGAGAACATCACCGACCAGGAGACCGTTGAGGAGCTGGGCACGCTGGTTGTGTCGCGGCAGGACTTCCAAGGGCCGATGGACATCATTCCCGTGTCCGATCCCAACATCTTCTCCGAAGCACAGCGTTACGCACAGCTGCAAGCGGTCATGCAGCTCAGCGACAACCCCCGCTTTGCCCCGTTCTTCAGGTCCGATAGACTGCTGCAACGGGCTTTGCGCCTGTTGCAGATCAGTTCGGCTGAAGACATGGCCAACCTGCCCAAGGACGCCAAGCGGCTGGGCGCGTTGGATGAGAACTACATGATCTGCAGCGAAGAACCTGCGCCTTTGAAGGTGTATGTTGAGCAGGATGATGTTGCGCACCTGGAGACGCACCTGCACTTCCTGATCAGCCCCATCTTCGGGGCCAACCCGCTGATAGGCACGCTGGCCTATGGGCCTTCGATGATGACGCACCTGAAGGACCACCTGATGAGCTTCTACAAGAAGCACACTTCCGGCGCAGCAGACGCCATGGAACTGATGGCCCCCGCTATGGGAAACACCATTACCCGTGCGCAGGCCGAGGCCACGGGCTCGGCGTTTGCCGACAAGATGATGGCACAGTTGCTGGGGCCGATGATCATGCCCGCGCTTGAACAAGCCCAGAAGCTCGTCAGCAAGTTCGCGCCCAAACCCCCGCTTGACCCTGCCATTCAGGCGCAGCTCGCTGGACAACAAGCCATTGCGCAAGCCCAACTCGCAGCTCAGCAGCAACTTGAACAGTTGCGCTTGAAGGCCGACGCACAGAAGTTTGCTGCTCAAGCGACTGAAGACGAGAAGAAGCGTCAGTTTGATACCGCTATAAAGCAAGCTGAACAGGCATTGGAGCGCGAGCAGTTCCAAGCTGAGCAAGACCAGAACGATCGCGCCACGGTCATGGCCACAGCGGTTGAGAAGCAATCGTTGGATACTCAAACAGCCATGGCGCAGTTTGCAGCGGACAACAAGAAGTATTCCGAGGCAGTGGCCGCTCAAACTGAAGCTTCGTTACTGCAACAGAAGGCGGACATTGACGCGCAGCTGCTGGTGCTAGGGGAAACTCTTAAGGCACAAGCCGCCTCGATGCAGCAACCGCCGATGGACCCCGCCACCGTGCTGAAACCTATAATTGATGAGATGCAAGTGAACACTCAGGCCATGCTGCAGCAACTGCAGGGTGAGATTGTGGCTTTGCATAAGACGATCAAGGCCCCTCGCATAGCGCGACCAGTCAAGAACAGCAATGGTGACACCGTGGCTGTTGAATCTGTAGGTACCGAGTAAAATTTTACAGGAGTATTTTCATGACACAAGCAATCAATCAGCACAAGCAAATGGCCATGGGCCTGAAACCTGCGTTCAAGTCCGGCGGCAGTGCCGGCAAGTACGGCAAGGAAGGCTCCAAGAAGGAAGAAGCCCACGACAAGAAGGAAATGGCCTTCGGCGGGCGAGTGCCTTTCCTGAAGTCGGGCAAGAAGGATACCCCGCTGGAGATGGCCAAACGCAGTAACGGCGTGCCCGGGTTCAAGAAGGGCGGGAAGTGCTGATGCGGCCACACGCTATTCAACTTGCAATCCTGGAGTTGATACTGGAGATTCAGTACAATGCCAAGCCTCAGTGGGTTCAGAATCTGCGCCGGGTACTTAGCCCGCAGTAACTGACAATGCTGGAAAAGATCTACAAGCAGCTTATCGAACGACGCGCCGAAATGGCGTTAAGTGTCTTCGATAGCCCTCCTTCTGACTGGCCGAGCTTTAAACAGAGACTTGGTGCGTACATAGAATTGGACGCCCTGATAAACATCGTCAAGACGGCGATGGCAGGGCTTGAACACGACGAGTAGTTCGTCGCATGCCGAGTGCCCAGCGGCCATATCTGGGCGGTTCTGTTTGGAGAACGATTTATGGACTTCGGTTCCGCGCTCAACGCGCTAAAAGCGGGCATGAAAGTGTCTCGCAGTGGGTGGAATGGTAAAGGGTTGTGGCTTGAGCTACAAGTGCCCGACGCCAATAGCAAGATGACCATGCCCTACATCTTCATGAGTTACCCGGACAATGCGCAGAACACTCCTGGTGCTCGCGTGCCTTGGCTTGCTAGTCAGACAGACATGCTGGCCGATGACTGGGAATTGGTATGAAAGACCTATCTATCCCCATGCTTGTCGCACAAGTTATGCGATCGCTGCTTGACAACACTGATATGCGTCGGGCCACTTACTATGCAGACCCAAAGTTGGTGATCTCGATTTGCAGACGCCACAAATTCAGCAAGCGCAATCTGTGGGGTGACTTCGTTGTGAAGGTCGGTCGACCTAACTACATTGAAACAAAGTTTGTGGCCCTATGCAAGAAGGCTAAGGAGCCATTTCCAGTCAAGCGCGTGCAGCTCAAAGCGTGGCCCAAGAAACGTAACCCTAAAGGAGTTAAATAATGCCAGAAGTTATCAATCCCTACGGCCAAGGTCTCTCAGTGGCTGACAAGTCACTTGAAGAAATGTTTCCTCCCATTGACCCTGAATTCGTGCCCTTCGGACACCGCGTAGTGGTCCAATTACGGCGCGTGGTCAGCAAGACTTCTGGTGGCATCTATTTGCCCAAAGAAGTCAAGGAAACCGAAGCCTACAACTCAACCATCGCCCTTGTGGTCGCGGTTGGCCCCTTAGCCTTCAAGAACCGCGCCACCGGCGAACCGTGGCCAGAGGGGATCTGGGCGGGCGTTGGGGATTATGTAAAGGTCAGCCGGTGGGGAGGCGAAAGGTGGACGGTTGATATGGCCGACGGCCTCGAACCAATCATGCTTGCCATCATGAGCGACGGTGACCTGATCGGCAAATACACTGGCGACGTCCGCAAGGTACGCGCCCACATGGTTTAAGGAGCCTCAACATGACAGACCCCACAAACACAGAAAAAGACCCCGAACTCGAACACGACGACCCGCTAGACGGAGTAGACGAGACCGTCGTAACGGACTCGCCAGAAGGCGACGACGAAGCCACTGCCAAGGTTGACGAAGAACTGGAAGCCGCCGAGACCGACACCGAGCGTGAAGAGATTCGTGCCCGGCGTAAGAACGAGCGCAAGTCCCGCAGCCAGCGCAACCGTGAGCGTGTGGAAACCCTGGAACGCAACCTGCAAGCGCTCACTGCTCAGAACCAGACACTGCAACAGCAGATGTCTACAATTCAGAGCACAAGCGCGGGCAGTCAGTTGGCTCAGGTGGATGCAGCCATCAATCAGGCGAACCAGGCAGCAGAGCACTTCAAGAACGTCATCGCCCAGGCCGCTAGTCGCAATGATGGCAAGACGCTGGCGGAAGCCACTGAATACATGATCGCTTCCCGCACCCGTGCAAAGGAGCTTTCAGACTTCAAAGTTAACGCCACCCGAGCACTGAATGCACCCAAACCGCTGAACCCCGCGCTTATCAGCAAGTCCCAGGCGTTCATGAGCAAGAACACCTGGTATGGTGGGCCGACGAGCGCAGACCCAGACTCCAAGGTGATGACCGCATTGGACAACTCGCTGACCGCTGAGGGGTGGGATCCAACTGACGACGCGTACTGGACGGAGTTGAACAAGCGGGCCGAGAAGTACCTGCCCCACCGGGCCAACAAGGCCCCTCCGTCACGGTCCGGCAATCCGGTCTCAGGCAGCAACCGTTCTCCGGGTTCATCTGGCCAAGGCGGCGTGTTCCAGCTCTCGCCCGAGCGCGTAGCCGCTATCAAGTCTGCTGGCATGTGGGATGACCCCGTGACCCGCACCAAGATGATCAAGTCTTATCGCGATTTCGACAAACAAAATGCAAAGGGGTAACACCATGGCAACAACAGCAAAACCAGTGATTCAAGAAGACGAGCGCACCAAGATTGGTGGCGCTCCCGAAGTACGCGGCGACCGAGGGGCTGAGCAAGACTCCGGGCGCGACGGTTCAGGGCTGGAGTCCGACGCGGACTTTGAAAAGTACCTGCAAGACGAGTTTGATCAGTCGGCACTGCCCACCGCGCCCCTGATCCCAGGCTTCCACGTGTGCTGGCTCACGACCGCATCCTCCTATGACAGCATCCAGAAGCGCCAGCGGCTGGGTTATGTCCTGGTGCGCCAGTCGGAGTTGCCCGGCTTCGACGCCAGCAATGGGCAGTCGCTCACTGGCTATGACGGCCTAATCACCTGTAATGAGATGGTGCTGGGCAAGATTGCTGACTCGCGCTATCAGGCCATTATGAAGTTCTTCCACCACACCAAGCCCATGCAGGAAGAAGAAGGGGTGGTGGGCAAGTTCAACCAGCAGGGTGAACGCCTGACCGACGCAGACGACGGCGCAGCGGCCATGGAACGCGAAATTGCGGCGCTTAAAAATAAAGTGCCCCACTTCAGTTAGCTCAGGGTTATAATTTATTCACTTTCAAAAAGCACTTTAATACCCGCTGTAATAGCAGGGTTAAAGTGCTAGAAAATCGAGTCTGAAAATTGCTAAGTTGAGCCTGTAGGCTCCTTGTGTCGATTTGTTGGCCCGCAAGTTTGGTGGAAACACCTTGTTTGTAGTTCATCATCTTTATAAGGAGCACTCACTATGGGCGCAACCGCAGCAGCGATGGGTCTTGTACCTGTCTATCACCCCAGTGGGCTGGATCGTGCAAACATGTACACGATCAACCCCACTTACAACACCGCCATTTTCAAAGGCGACCCCGTCATCCTCAACTCCAACGGTACTGTTACTGTTGGCGCCGCCGCGTCAGCCCTTATGGGCGTGTTTGCTGGATGCGAGTACGTTGATTCCACAGGCAAGCCAACCTTGAGCAACTTCTATCCGGCTTCGCAGTCGGTGCAGTCGGGTTCTGAGATTCGTTGCTATGTGTACGACGACCCCAACATCGTGTACGAGATTCAGGCCGTGGGCCAACTCAGTGCCACACTGGCGACCGCGATGGCCTTCATCGGAGACGAAGCTGACATCACCTATGTGGCGGGTTCGACCTCCACGGGCTTGTCAGCTTGCAACCTGAACACTGCCGCAATGGCTGGTGCCGGGTCTCAAAAGCAATTCCGCATCATTGGCGTCGGCCTCGCGCCTGACAATGCCATTACGGACTTGTATCCCATCCTCCGCGTGACGCTGGCCAATACGCAGCTCCGTGCCGCAACAACCGCAGTGTAAAGGAGAAACTCTCATGAAAACACTATTCTCCTTCATCATCGGCCTGGTCGTTGGACTCGGTCAAAAGCTCAACAGTGCCCTCTTTGGGTACATGACAAACATGGGCATGGTTGCCTGTGCT
>QGNH01001235.1_pt1 | contig 39849 bp, 58 predicted proteins | sample 1735481 | NCBI WGS metagenome assembly QGNH01 (sample SAMN09239004, study PRJNA386568) | Viral metagenome, whole genome shotgun sequencing project. | reverse complement strand
TCAAGACACTACGAGAGTGAGGTAACTATGGATAATTTTAGTATCAAGTTTGCTTCCGGAACCTTCTACGACAATATTACACCGCGTAGACGGCAAGAAGTAGCAGACTCGCGGATGATCCAAGAGGATCAACAAGCCATGTCTAACTTGCCTACTCACGGATTCCAAAGACTATTTGATCCAGGAAGCTTTGATAGACCGCCATTTGGTGACGATGAGGTAATGCCTTCGCCCCGTCGTAAAGCGAGAAAGGGATAATTATGAAAAAGATGTGTAAAGCGTGCAAAAAGAAACATGCAGGTAAATGTAAATAGTTATTAGCGAAAAGTGGTTTTATCGAAAATAACGCCACTTCTTATTTGCGTTAGGAGGCAACATGCCAAAACTAAAGAAGAATGCTTCTAAGAAGAAGAAACATGCTCGTATGGAAGAAGAAATGAAAAAGTTCTACCATAACAAGATGCATTCTGGCTCTAAAAAGGGACCTATTGTAAAAGAGAAGTCTCAGGGAATTGCGATAGCCATGTCTGAGGCAGGCGAAAGCAAGAAGAAAGCTAAGAAGAAGCACAAGAAAAAGAAATAAAGAAGGCCGGTGACTAATAGAAATGCCCCTCGCAAAACATTCCAATCAGTCACTGCCCATTTGCATACTTGCTTATCTTATCACATTTAAAGGAGAGTACAATGTCTAAGAAAACAGTGGGCGCCCACTCTCTTGAGCTGATGCAAAAGACACCAGAATCAAGAAGCCCCATAGAGATCCAACGAGAGATGCAGCAAGATTACCTTAAAGAACTTGTTAATTGCGTAGAGGCCAGTAAAAGCACCTATCAAGGAGACTTTTACGTCGTCGTGATCACCAAGAATGAAAAGTTAATGCCCAATGTCTTTCGTAATTACTTCTTTGCACGCAAGACTTGCCCCACACCTGAGTATGATCAAAGTATCTTTAAATACAGTAGAGCGGATGAATCTATTGTCTATCTCTGGACGATACCATCACGCGATGCATCACACCATTTGAAGGATAATGCATTGGTGGTACACCCCTCAGAACGGCAACTTCTTAAGTTTGTCCTTGAGTTTGCTGATGGAACACTCTATAAACTGTGCAAAAAGCTTAATAATGAAGAAGAAAAGTCATCTTTGATCGTGAAAGGATAGTAATGGTAGAACTATTAACTGATTACGTGGTTTCAATGGAACCCCATAAAAGAGCCCTGATTGAGCATCTTTTCTCTAATTATCATGATAATTCCTGTGACGAATGCAATAGAGCTTCTGTTATTGCAATTAATGACGAAAAATTAAACTTTATGCTTAAAAAGGTTGTAGAAAGTATTGATAAGGCATTATCAGAACAAAAAAAAGATCGAGGAGGCTTAGCATGAATTGGATAAAATTAGAATCGGTTGATCAAATACCAAAAGATGGAACTAAGTTCTTAGTTTATTACAGAAACCCTAATGATGCTTTTGATTTTGTTCATAAGAGAAAAGCGCCTTATAATGCGATAAACTTAATGGGATTTCATGATGAAGGTGACGATTATTTCACCTATTTTCACGAGTTTGCATATACCGCAGAATCAATATTAGAGGATTTTTCTCATATTTGCTTCGTAGAGGAACCAGAAGGTATTGATTGGAAGCCAAATTTCACCATCACTATTGAAGGAGAGTAAATGAACGATATCAATTCACTACCGAATGTTCCACAACACCAAATTGATGCTATGCAACGAGAAGCTGAACGTAAGTTCGGTAAAGTTCCTGGTCTTGATGAAGCTCCAGTACAACCACAAATGAACCCTATGATCCAAAATCATCCTGATCCCGTCTATGAAGAACAAGAAGTCCCGGAGGTCCTAGCTATTCCGGAACAAGAAGAAGAATCTACAAGGACAAAACAAGAATCTGAACAAGAATCTGATCGAGCACACAACTTTCGCGCAATCAGAGAGAAGGCTAAGCAAGCTGAGCGAGAACGAGACGAAGCTCTTAAGATTGTTCGAGAACTTACCGCAAACCAAAACAAGCAAGTATCAACTCAGCAAGCGCCTGACTTACAAGAAGAGGTCGACACGTTTGGCATCAACCCCGATGATCTCGTTGAAGGGAAACACCTAAGCAAGGTAGCCAAGGAGATGAAAGCGCTCAGAGAGCAACTCAAAGGTTATCAGCAGCAGTCCAACTTAACGGCAACTGAAGCTCGCCTCAAGGCGCAGTTTCCAGACCTCGATAAGGTACTTAGTCCAGACAACATAGAAACGTTCCGCTACGCCTATCCTGAGTTGGCTTCTAGTATAGATTCAACGCCAGATATATACACGAAGGCAGTTTCCGCCTATACCATGATCAAGAAGTTCGGGATACACCAAGAAGTAGGATCGAGCGCTGAAAAAGAGATATCTAAAAAGAACCTAGCCAAGCCTAGACCAATGGCATCGGTAGCTCCACAACAAGGAGATTCACCAATATCTCGCGCCAATGCGTTTGCGAATGGATTGACCAAAGATTTACAGGATCAGTTGGTTAAAGAGATGCGTGACGCAAGAAAGGGATACTAATGGAACTCCCTAATGTTGGTGATTATGTTCGCGCCTATCATATGTTTCCGGAAAGCGAAAATGGCGCTGTTGGCGTTGCTGAGGACATGATATTTGAGGGTCTAAAGGGTGGAAAGTGGGAGGTTTATGGCGAAAGCGGTAAAGCCTACGAAGTTAATGAGTGGCATCTTTTTAGAGCTGCGAGGGTGGATTCTCAACCAAAAGTTGATTAAGGGATATTAATGGCTATATGTACCGACTGCTCAAAAGATATTAAGAAGACACAAGTTAAATATTGGTTTTTTCAAGTTGATAAACCTAGAGAAGTAAGATGTCATCCTTGTTACAAAAAAGAAAAGATAGAAGGAAGAATGAAAAATGAAACATTGCGCTAAGTGTAAAGAAGGATCATGGGGAATGCTAAGGCTCGGTGATCGTATAAAATTGGATGATTCTATATTCGATATTAAAGAACTTTGTGGTAAATGTTGGTATATAATCATAAATTCAGTGCAAGAGTTAGTCCGGGATATTCTTAATGATGAGTCTACTCTCTCAAGCGATATAGTTATTGTAGAGAAAAAAAATGAGAGAAGTGAGTTCGAAAAAAAGTGTGACAATATCAAAAAGAATTGGTCTATCGTTAGATACATTGAAGAACTTTATGGTGATGTAGTAGAATATGCCGCAGTATATGGTGTTGAAAAATATCCTGGTGAATGTATTTTTAAATGTCCTAAAGGACGGCATCGTATCGAAGCAAACCACAAAAGAGATTTCTTCTATTGTGATGCATGTGGAAAGGGCGGCGATGTTCTCACCTATGTTTCATCAGACAGAGAATGTTCTCTTATAGAGGCTATTGAATACCTCGAGGAATTAACGAAAAAACTAGCAAATTCTCCAATGGATTCCAATGGAACCCAACCGATATAACAGAAAATAAGGACGACTTCAAGGCGACAATCGGGCCGACATTTAGTCGACAAGCACTTTATGTTGGATTTTCGACCAAAATTGAGGTCACACGAGTTGGATTTTTGACCAGATTACTCTTCTTTTCCCGTTCGGCGACTGTAACATACGTTGCATCGCCAGCGGGTATTATAAGAATATTGATAGATTACTGCTACTATCTGGTTTCTTGTTCCATAGAATAGGCCGTTTCCGTCTATTATTTGAATTCTCTTTAGCAGTAGTCCATCTACAGTTTCCTGGTTCGTAATTGCCATCATTATTTATACGATCAAGTTGAAGACCTTTTGGCTTTTCACCCATGTCCTTGAGGAAGTTAGCGAACGTTCTCCATGATTCACAGACTTTAATGCCACGTTCAGCATAGTATTTGTAATTGTGGTTAGCTGGATTTGTACAACGAGCAATCATGCAACGCCATGTATTGTAAGTAAGACTTCCTTCGTATCCATGTTTAGTGAGATTACATTTACGACATTGCTGGGTTGTTCCTATCTTGAGTCGAGACGCTTGTATAATAAACTCTTTATTGCATATACAAACACATATTACTCTTCTTTGATTTTCTGTTTCAGCCAATCTTACAACAGTCCATTTACCATATGTCTTTCCAATCATGTCCTGAATATCAATGTACAACTGTTTATCATGACATGTTCGGCATTGGGATGATCGGCCTGATCTCATAGTGTCACCCCTAACTATACTTTCGGTACCACATGCGCATCTACATAAATAATGTTTGAAGTTTTGACTTGGGCCTATAGGGCTTTTTACTCGTGAGAGAACTAACCATCGACCAAATTGCTTGTTTTCCATGTTGTTTTCATCCTATAATGATTATGAGCGTCATTCGGGTCGTCGCTCAACCCACAAAGACGTATCGGCATTCGTCAAGCCACAATATTGACGTACAATTAAGGCTTCGTCAAACCTTAGTATATTATTAACCTATTCTTAGTTTCTATTTGAAAAAGTAGAGAGAAAGAAAAAGGAAATTAATGTCTATCACAACAACTTCGTCGCTTCCGGCTCCAGTGCAACAGTCCTTTAGCTATAAATTGCTATCGGTACCCGTAGGATTGCGGGTATAAAATCTTCTCTAATTGACTTGGAGTCCTAAGGCGAGAGCTATGGTAACAAGGCGCAAGGGTCAAATTTGAAGGCCCGGCGTGAACGACTAAACGAGAAGACCCGCAAGGGATGCGATAGTCTGAACTCTAGAGGAAACCTAGAGAGGCGAGTCCGAAGAGTCTTGCCCGCCTCGTGAGAGGTCAACAAAGTAACAGAATGGCCAAATATGATTCATAAAATACCTGCGATGCGTAAAAATATGCCTCGTAATGGTGGTACTACGTTGAGAATGCGTCGTTACAACCCATTAAATACTGCTATGGTTCCTTTGGGGAATAGTGGGGTTACTCCGCCGCCTCAGAACCTGACCGCCGTGGACATCGATGCGAAGATAAGTTTCTATGGAACTTACGTACAATTGAATGAACAAGTAACACTGCAAAATCAAGATCCTGTCCTCAACGAATGCGCAGCGCGTCTTGGCGTATCACTCCGTCAGACTGAAGATCAGTTGACTCGTGATATGTTAGCGTCGACGGCTTCATTCATTAACTGTACTGGCGGTGTGAATGGCGATAACCCAACTGAAATAACCCTTTCTGACGTCCAAACGGTCGTTCGTGCGTTACTTAATAACAACGCATACACGATTATGGACAACATTGAAGGTGAAGATAAGTTCGGAACCGCGCCTGTTCGTAATGCATACTTTGCATTATGTTCTACACAGCTTACCGGTAACTTGGAAGCGGTGTCGTCTTTCACGCAAGTTAACCAATATCCTGCTCCTATGAATGCTCTGCAATCAGAATGGGGTGCAATCGGTAAAGCTTAGTTGCCGATTTAAAATCTTTGGTAATTGACTTGGAGTTCTGACCGGATAATGCCGAAGATAACAAGGGGCAAGCAGGATAAAACCGTGCAGCCTGAACGACTAAATCCAGAGACGCCGAAGAGCATAATGCTCAAAGGTGATGCGATAGTCTGAACTCTATGGAAACATAGAGAGGTTGATCCGAAGAGGTTAGCCCGCTCGAAAGAGTAGTAACAAATTGAACCTTCGTTTCCTTATCTCATCTATTGGATCTCAGTCAGCGAATGCATCATCTCTTGGTGCAAACGTTTACAACATCTTCTGCGTGGGTATGGAAGCATACGCTTGTATCGAACAAGATGGCTATTCTGCAGCATTTATCTATAGACCACCTATCTATGATGGTCCATTAGCGCTTAATGCTTCAGTAGGGTATAAGTTCGCTGAAGTGCCTAAATATTCTGGGCACTATAAATCTTCTCTGATTGACTTGGAAGCCGTAGCGTAAGAGCCGGCGACAGGGCGGAAGGCGTAAGCCACCGTGAGAGACTAAGTGAGAAGACCCGTAAGGGGTGCGATAGTCCGAACAGAACAACGAAAGGTTCTGAGATAAGCAGAAATGACTTATCCCCCGAAAGGGAGTAACAAAAATGAGAATCACGAACGATCTTTGGGTACTCAACTTACGTGCAACACTTGCTTAAGGAGATATCATGGACGGAACGATATTAGGCCAAGGTAGCTTTATAGCTAATACTACTGGTCTTACTAACCCCAATGCGGGTAATGCTTCTATTGGGCAAGCAAATGCGACTATTGTACAAATTCCTTCTAATGCTGATTGGATGATGGTTAGAAACTTCACCCAATTTGGTACTGTTGGAACGACAGGCGCATACTTCAATGGAACAGCGAATGCTTCTAATGGAATGACCTTCTATTGGCAGCGTGGTATGGCTGCAGGCTCTGCGATTGTTACGTACAAAGGCGCTGCAACAGCGGTTCTGTATGGTGACACGATGGCCACAGGCGGATTCACTCTTTATGACCCATCAGGACAATCAGTTGGATCACTTCCATTACTTGGTAACCCTGTTGCTACTACTGCTTCTACTAACGCAACGCGTCCGGTAGTAAGTACTGCGAGCACTGCGGGGATTTCAGTAGGTACTATCGTTAGAATGAGCTCTACGGCTCAAACTGATGTCAATGGTATCGATATGGTAGTTGGTGCAGTAACTGTTAATACAAGCTTTACCCTTCTTACTGCTTCTAACGTATTGGCTACTGCGCCAGGCGCTATTGGTGGTGCTGGATTCTATAGCATTGTAAACAATGGTAATACTGCACTCTATTATCCACGTAATCGTTATGTAACGAATATCACGCAGGCGGTTAATGGACAGGTATCGACTTCAGTTGCTCATGGATTGACTCCTGGTCAAGAAGTGCGATTCAACATTCCTGCAGTTTCTGGAATGATCCAATTGAATCCACAGATAAACAACAACTATTTCCCAACAAGTAGTTCAGTGCCTGCGATTGTAGTATCGGTTGTGGATGATTACAACTTCACGATCAATATCAATACGACTGCATATACTGCGTTTACGTGGCCAACGATTACTCAACAACCAAGTAACTTCCCTCAAGTTATTCCTTTTGGTGAAGATACTGCGACATCTTTGTCTTCTACTGCTGCTCAAACTCCTACTATTGCAGGTCAACAGATCTTCAATACGAATAATGGAATTCTTGCCGATTCAACGGTTAATACCGGTTATCTTGGCATGATCTTGGGAACGGGTGGTAACGGACTTGAGCTTACTACGCCAATTCTGGGACCTTCAGGTTCTGTTGCGTGGACTTCAGGAAACGCGCCAACCGGAGATTTGATTTACTGGGTGGCTGGTAAGTCGACTTACGGCGGACTGTAGAAAACAAAACCAGGGGTAGTGTGATTACCCCTGGAAAAAAGGTCCTTGATAGGACGCAGAATTATGAAGAAATTTCATTATAACTTTAAAAGGATGACAATGGAAGCACCAAAAAACGCTAAAAAAGAAGTCGTAAAACCTAATCTTCACTATCAACGTGAAAAAGACCGTACTCCCGTTAAAGGTAAATTCCATTTCCACGAAGTACCTCATGGAGAAATGAGTTTTAGTATCAAGATCTATAAAGAAGATCAAGTTGAGAACTATACCTTCAAAGATGGTGAAATCAAAACGATTCCCCTCGGCGTTGCTAAGCATCTTAATAAGAACTGCTGGTACCCTGAATATGACTACGTGAGAATAGATAATGATAACGGATTCCAGAATGTTGCTAAGATTACTCGTAAAATTAGACGATGCAGCTTTCAGTCACTAGAGTTTCTCGATATTGATGAAATGAATACCGATACGGTTCCTATGGAAGCAGCGAGACCATAATGACTATACTGGCACAGCAATATCCCGTATTCCAGCCAGCTTTGAGGGTGGTGTCTACTATTACGAATGCTAATCCAGCGGTGGTCACCACCACCTTCCCTCATCAGTACATTACGGGATCTATTGTGAGGATAAATATCCCCCTTGGCTATGGAATGCAACAGATTAACCAGATGGTCGGTGAGATTACCGTTACCGGAACAACGACATTCCAAATATCGATAGATAGCACCTCGTTTAGTGCGTTTAGTGTACCTGCAACTCAGCCGGCCAATCAACAATATGTTACCGTGGTTCCCGTTGGAGAAGATAATAACCAATTAACGGCAGCCGTGCAGAACGTGTTACCATACGCAGCTATATAAGGAATCTTCGACACTTATAGATCTAAGATCTTGTAGATTTGAAATTCGCAACTGGCTAGGATAGGAAAAAATAGGAGATTGCATATGGTAGATTCAACGTTAAACGCGATACAACAAAAGGTTCGAAGACTGACGCGAAGTCCGTCAGAAAATCAATTGACGACAGCACAGCTTAATCAGTACATCAATACCTTTGTGTTGTATGACTTCCCGGAACAGATCAGGTTACTTAATCTACGAACTACGTTTACCTTCTACACGGAGCCATACGTTGATGTTTATCCGACAAGCACTGATCCAAATTCTCCTCTTTATAATTTTATTAATAAGTATATATCGGTTCATCCTCCCATATATATAGCGGGGTTCCAGAGCCAGTTCTTTGAAGATAGAGAACAATTCTTTGGTATCTACCCATTCGTGAACTCAATTGCTTCTATAGGGATAGAAGGTGACGGTGCCACGGTTCAATTCAGCGGTGTAGTTAACTCACAACAGGCAATATTACCACCTGGTATTAATCAACAGATATGTCTTCTAAGAAACAATGTTCTCTTTAGTTCTGTTGATAGTAGTTATAATGGACTCGCTCTTATCGATTATCCTATATCGCCCTCTATCGGGAATCTGTACATCCCTGGTGAATTACCAGCATCTACAACAGCACAGGACATTTTTAATTATATTAACTATGTTACGGGAGCATTTACGATTACCTTTGCTACTCCTCCTGGTCCTGGGGAAGCTATTAATAGTCAAACTGTTCCACAGAATGCAACGCTTCCCCAGGCATTGTTGTTCTATGATGGAGCGTTTACCGTGAGACCGGTACCCGATCAGCCATACGCAGTTAATATGGAAGCATATATCACACCAACAGAACTTCTACAAACCAGTGCTACTACTCAAAGTCCAGAGTTACAAGAATGGTGGCAATATATCGCTTATGGAGCAGCTAAGAAAGTGTTCGAAGATCGTATGGATCTTGATTCAGTACAACAAATAATGCCTGAATTCAAAATGCAAGAACGGCTCTGCCTAAGAAGAAGCATTGTACAACAAACGAGTCAACGGTCGAGTACCATCTACACGGAGAATATTGCTGGTGGATACGGAGCCGGATGGTTCTCAGGCGGAGGCCAATTCTAATGTCTAAAATAAGGAGTAGATAATGTTAAATAATGTACCGGTTCCTGGACAGTCACTCGGGGCATCCCGAGATCTTATCAATGCAAACTTTATTACGATTGATACTGCGTTCTCAGTTGATCATGTACCTTATATGAATGGTGGTCCTGCTACTCCAGGACAACATAATCAAATAACCTTTCCAAATCAGACAATGGTACCCACTTTTAGTGCAGGATATATCGGTCTTTTTAACCAGAATGCTGCTCCAACGAGCATTCCTGATATATGGATGGCACGTGGTACAGCAACTCCCTATCCAATTACCGGATATGCCAATGGCTCTATAACGAGCAATCAAGCTAATTTCTGGACGTATCTTCCTTCAGGAATGATCATGATAGGCGGCCAAAATACTACTTCAGGCGGTACGATTACAATAACGTTCAATAATACATCTCAAGGTGGTTTAGCTTCCTTTCCAGGATTTACCAGCTTTGTAGGATATATTACTGCTATACGCGTTGATAATAGCGGAGCTTCTACCACTCTCATGAGAGTAAAGAGTTACAATTTGACCCAAATAGTTTTTGGGCTGGCTAATGGCAGTAATGATAGTACCTTCTTATGGTCTGCTTTAGGTATATAAGGAGACTTAACAAATGGCATTAGATAGGTTTATGATAGCACCTCTACAAGGGGGCCTGGAGACAGATGTTAAACCTTGGCTCGTGCCAGACGACGCTTTTGCCCGACTGGAGAATGCTTATATCTTCCGTGGTCGCGTTCGTAAACGATTTGGTTCGCGATTAATGAATGATGGCGTGGCGCAGAATGTGGCACAACTCTCTTCGCGAGTAAGAGTAAGTCTTGGAACTAATGAGGGCATTGCTCTGAGCTTGCCCGGTATAGCAACACAACTTCAAATAGGACAGATGTTCTCTGTTGGTCCAGACATATTCACGGTATGGGAGTTAGGTGCTGGTGTCCTAACACTCAGTACAAATCCTGCAGCTACTGCAACCATTAGTTCTTCTCCGACCAATCCCAACACAGTTACCTTTACCGGCGAAGGAGCAGTAACTGTTTGGTATTATCCTGCTAATCCTATAATGGGCTTCATAACCTATGAGACGGCAGATTCAGGTAATGATCCAGTCTACGTTTTTGATACTCAATTTGCCTATCAGTATCTTAATGGAGCGTTCCAACAATTGGGAACGGCAATGTGGACTGGTAAGGATTACAACTTCTTCTGGGGCACAACGTGGGGTATAAATACGGGAACAAGACTACTCTTTGTCGTTAATAATAATCCAACAGATCAAATAAAATACTGGAATGGCTCGGCATCTACCTGGACAACGATCAACCCAACGATTAATAGTGTAGGTCCTTCGACGCTTGAATCGGCACTTATGACAGTCGTGTTTAAAAACCGCATGATTATGCTCAATACATGGGAATCATTAAATGGTGCTGCGGCAGTCAACTATACCAATAGAGCTCGTTGGTCAGCCTTTGGGGATCCTCTTCAAACAAGTGCATGGGACCAGAGTGTTCCGGGAAAAGGTAATGCAATTGATGCGTCTACCATGGAAGATATTGTCTCCTGTGGATTCATTAAAGATCGTTTAATCGTTTACTTTGAGCGAAGTACCTGGGAACTGGTATTCACAAACAACCAGGCACAACCATTTGCGTGGCAAAAACTTAATACTGAATTAGGCGCTGAATCTACCTTCTCAGCCGTTCCTTTTGATAGACTCTTACTAGCAATAGGAAATACAGGTATTCATGCTTGTAATGGCGTTAACACTGAACGAATAGATAAAAAGATACCCGATTCCGTATGGGAAATACACGATGGATCCAATAGTGTTCGTAGAGTATGGGGAATCAGGGACTTCTTTGCCGAACAAGTTTATTGGACCTTCCCTACTATTGATACTGATTTCTTTAGTTCAACGTATCCTTCTAAAGTCCTCGTTTATAACTACAAAACAGGATCATGGGCACTGAATGATGATTCTATAACTGCATTTGGATACTATTACGCTCAATCATCGTCTTCAATTACTTGGAATGATGATGCAATTACATGGGACAATGATGAAATAACCTGGGATTCGGGATCAGCACAACCACTAAACCAAGAAATAATTGCAGGAAACCAAGAAGGATTCGTCTTTATTGTTGATTCAGAGTTATCCGTTAATGCGCAGGCGATGCAGATTACGAATATCACCCTTGTTGCTGGAAATGTTACCGTAACGGCAGTAAATCATAATCTCAGTGTCCAAGATTATGTTTATTTGCAAAATCTTTATGGGTTTATTACCGCTTACTCTGGGCTATACCAAGTGATAATGATAAGTTCAGCCAATGTATTTATTATAGCGGCACCCGATATTCAATCCATTCTAGCAACACAAGTATATACCGGGGGTGGCACAATTACCCTAGTATCACAAATAGATATTCTTACAAAACAGTTCAACTTCTATGTAGATCAAGATCGTAATGCAACGGTTCAGAGGGTCGATTTCCTTGTTGATAGAACAGATTCAGGAGAGTTTACCGTTGATTATCTCGCTTCTACGAGTAATAATGGCCTCCTCTTGTCAGGACAGACTAATGGAAGCCTTATAGGAACGGGGATTGTAGAGACTTCACCCTATGCACTATATCCTCAAGAAGCAGAACAAGATAGATTATGGCATCCTACTTATCTTATGGCTGAAGGGAACGCAATTCAGTTACGTATTTACCTATCAGAAGCAGAAATGACAACATTTGCGATTGCTACGAGTGACTTTGAGATTCACGCATTTTGTATCTATACGCAGGCTACTTCAGCGAGGGCACAATAATGGCATTCAATATTAATGATGTTGGTCTCTTTATACCTACTACGATTCTCTTTGATGTGGATCGTGCTATTGAGGCAGAACCAGGATCAGATGAAGACAGAGAGCTTCAGATCCGGTTGTACCAAGCAATAAACAATATCATTCTTGCACTTAACCTTAAAGATACCGGTTATTATCTCGTGCAAGAATTTGTCACAGGATCAGTTTATTTCAACGTTAACAATGACTTTAACAACCTACGACAAGTCTATCGCATAGAGGTCAATTTTGGTGCATTGTCAGCTGCAGGAACGAAGTCAGTTGCCCATAATATACCTAATATTACCGTTGGGGGAACAACCACCTTCTCATTCGTTAAGATCTATGCAGTAGCGACCAATCCCACTGCCGTTACTTTTATCCCGATACCCTATAGTTCTGCCGCTGCAGTTACCGATAATCTTGAAATAACCGTTGACTCAACGAATGTGAATATCACCACAGGCGGAAAAGACTATAGCGCCTATACAATAACATTGGTTACTTTGGAATATATAAAAGAATAAGGGGATTATCCCCAGAGGAGAAGATATGGCTATTAATTGGGGTGATTTAGGAGCGGGTGGACTTGGTGGAGCAGCATCCGGTGCATCCATAGGAACGGCAATTACTCCTGGTCTAGGAACGGGTATTGGCGCTGGTGTTGGCGGCCTTGTAGGGATCTTGGCCTCACTTTTTGGTGGAGGTAGGAGAGAAGGTGGCCCTCAACGACTATCGGATCCTAGTCAGCAAGAACAAAGTGCTTTAGATTATCTCTTAAAATCAGGACAGGAAGGGTTACAGAACCCTAATGCCGGCTTCGAACCGATAAGACAAGATGCCCTGAACACGTTCAAACAAGATATCGTTCCTTATTTGACGAATATGTTTGATGCAAGTGGATCCAACTCAGCAAGTTCTCCCGTGCTACAATCGAACCTATCAAGCGCTGGTTCAGGATTAGCTCAGAGATTGGCAGCATTCCAGGCTCATTTTGCACAACAGAATGAAACCAATTCATTGAATAGAATAAACGCTGGACTCAAGCCTGCATTCAACACTGATTATAGAGCAACAGAGCATGGTACAGGGTCAAATCTTCTTGGAAGGTTCCTGCAGAGTAAAGCCATTCCAAATCTGATCAAAAGTGGCCCATCAATCTATAAACAGTGGCAAGAAAATCAAAAACCTAAACCTACTCAACAAGCACAGGGGTAAATCATGATACGAGATGAATCAACAGGTGGAATGTTAGGAAGGTCATTAGGTTCTGGATTAGGAGAAGGATTGGCCGCTCTTATAGAGCATAAGCATGGCGAAATTCTGAGAAAGAATCAGAAGAAAGAAACACATCAATTCCTAAAGGGTTTGGGCATATCTGATGATAAGGCTCATCAGATATCTCAAGCAGATCCTGAGCTTATTAAAGAGTATATCAAGAAGTATGTTAATCAGCCGAGTGCCGAATCACAAGAAGAGTTCCTTCGTGCTGCCGCTCAACAATATGGTGGTACCTATGGTCCTGAAGAACAAGCAAATCAACAACAGGGTGGCGTTCAAAACTTAATGAACTCACAGAATCCCCATCCTAATTTTGGTCAACAAAGTAAACGAGACCAAATACTTCAACGGTTACAACAATCTCCCTATTCTCAAATGCTTGGACCCCAGTCTCAGCAGTTTGGCCAGCCGCAACAACCTAATGTTCTTGATCAATTAAACCAACTTCCTGGTCAAGAATTGTTGGAAAGATTGCAACAACAACAAGGACAGCAAGCTCCTCAGAAGCAACAAATGCAACAAGAGCCGCCGGTTCAGAGAAAAGTAGACTTCAGTAAACTTTCTCCTGAACAAGCGATCAAACTTCTTGATTATCAAAAAGGACAAGGTAAACAAGGCAGTACTACAGTAAAAGAGAAGCATTATGATGATTTGATAAAGCAAAAACAGAATCTAGAAGATATTGTTTCTACTACTGATAATATGCTTAAAAACCTTGAAGGTGGTATTGAAACCGGTATTTGGTCGGGAATAAAAGCAGGTGTTGCCCCTACATGGTTAGACGAAGTATCTGAAGAATATGATAAGGATGCATCCCATCTTATTAACTTAACTACCTCAGAAATAAAAGGACCTGCTAGTAGATTCCGTGTTGCATTAGTAAAAAAAGAAAAACCAGGGTTAGAACATAGCGTGAAAGTTAATGAGCAGATACTAAAGCGGATAAGGAAAAAAGCTCAGGATCATTTGAAGGATATGCAAGTTCGCTACCCAGAGCTTGGTGAAGTACGACAGTTCGGCAATGAAAATAGTAATACTTTTGACGAGCGTCCAAATCCAGCTCAATACCCAGGTAAAAAACTCTTGAATGAAGAAACTGGAGAGTATGAAATAAGTAACGGGTCAAAATGGGTACCTTATAGAGGGGAACAAAATGGCATTTAAACTTGTTGAAGACAATGAAAAACCAAAACATCCAAAAAAAGAAAATTGGGCTCAGTATGGGGCCAGAAATATCGCTAAAATTCCCACATTGGCATATGAGACCGCCCGATCTGGAGCAGGATTAGGTAATCTTGTTGATCTTGCTCAAAGAAAAGGTTCACCAAGTGCATTAGGTCTATTTGGTCCAGCTTTGGAAAGCGCGGCAAAACATCTCGGTCTCCCAAGTCCTGAAAAGACATTGACTCGGGCTCTATTGCCAACAACTCAACAAGCTAATGAGGAAATATCGAAAGTGTTACCCAAATATGCAACGGAGCATAGACCAGAAGATTATTGGACTGAGACAGCGTTGACAGAACTTCCTCTTATAGCAGCAACAGGAGGTCTTTCTTCAGCATCAGCTTTTGGTAAAAGCGTTCTATCATCTCTTGGTAGACTAGGTGGCTCCGAAGTAGGGAGAATAGCGGGGGGAAGATTAGGGCAAGTGCTTGGCGACAGAGAAATAGGGGAAGCAGTAGGTGGAATCGCAGGAGGTGCAGCAGGATCATTAGGAACTCATGCTCTTCTTAATCGGCCCTCAAAAGTTCTTCCTAGCAAAATTCTTGAAGCTGAAAAAAGTGCTTTTGAAGCTGAAAAATCAGCAAACCTTGCAGAAAAAACTAAAGAATATCATAGAGCTGCACGCGAAGTCCCTATAGAAAAGAGAAAATTTGAAACTGCTAAGAACAATAAAATAAAGACTGTAAGCAAAGAAATTACAGGGTATGAAAACAAAATAAAAGAACTTGAGAAATCACGAAAACCTCTTTACGATAAAGCGACAAAACTAGAAGGTAAATCACTTGGTTCTGCAAATAAGTTAATTGATACTGCAAATAAGATTAGTAAAGATATTAAGATTGGGGTTGCCCCTGAAGATAGAATCGCTATTGGGGAGCATATAAAATCTCTTAAGAAAATTATCAAAAAAGGTGAGTTATCATTATCAGATGCAAAAAGACTCAAAATAAATCTGAATGATCAAAAATACAATTATCAAAAGTCTCCTGGTTTTAAACATTATACAGGAGAACTTGTTGAGGGACTTAAAGAATTTATTAGTGAGAATGGAACACCTGAACACAATGCTCAATGGAAAAAAGCAGAAGCAGCTCACATTGAATTTAATAATCTAAAAAAAGAAAAAAGTAACTTTGTAAAAGAAAAACACCAAGAAATTAGAGATATAAAACAAGAGAAATTATCTCCAGAAAGAGAGCATTTTTTAAAGATCGATGCTCAAAATGCAAAGAAGCAATTGGAAGAAGTGCGTAAAGGAACATACGAAAAGCTTCTTAAATCAAATAACGCCCAAGACAAAATTCTAAAAGCCATAGAAGGATCCAATAAGGGTAAGTCGTTTGATTATGGTAAAGCGGGTCTTGGAGCATTTCTTGGATACGTTGGGGGATTTGGAAAGATTGGAACGGCGATAGGTGGACTCGCTGGTAAATTATTTGATACTGCATCAAATGAATATAGGATTGCTCAGGATGTTATAAAGAATCATCCCGAGATATTTAATGAATATAAATCCCTCATAAAAGATGCAGTAAAAAATGATGCTCCCAAAATTGCTAAAAGTATTAGTGAAATCGGACAAAAAATAGAAAAATATAATCCTGTTCAAGAGGAAAGAAAAGGAAGATTTAAGATTGTTGATTGATCTATTTTAATGATGAAAGAAATACGATTAATAATATGAGAAATATTATATCCATTATTCTCCATCCCCTTCATCACTATGTTCTTCACGCCACATATCATAGTTTAATTCAGCATCAGCTTCTGCTGCATCACCACATGTGTCGCACCAGAGGTAATCGCCATCTTCATCTTGGCGTTCATCTTTCCAGTTAGTATCTTCATGAAGACGAGTTCCACATCGACAGCAAAACTCTTCATCTTCTGATATTTTGTATTTATCCATAAATCCCCCTACGTGGCACGGCATAGTTCTAGCGACGCCGGCTAGTCCCTATTTATCGATACACTTCCCACACATAAAGATCTTTTACCTTCCTGGTAAGTTGATCGATCTTCTCCTGCGTGGCTATTTTAAATAATTCTTTTCCATCCAATTCCAAATCCCTAGCCAATTGGGCCAAAACATCAGGCGCTGGTATCTCGCTATGCTTCTCTATCTTATTGATATATGTAGGACTGATCTTAATGCCATTTTTTTCCATTATCATGATAAGTTCACGCATAGTATAACCCTGTATTAGACGTTTATCATAAATAGTGCAGCCCAACTTCTTCATTTATACTGTTCTTCCAACTTTAACTGATTAATGATCGCCCTTAATACCCACGTAGTCATCGAACAATGATGAAGAATCCCCATTTGTTTGATGTTATCGTGTATTTCATCGGGAACTTCCACATTAATTCGACGTGGTCTTATTCTTTTTTCTTCCATCATATATAAACTCCATTTAATTTTTTATTGGAAGGCGTGCAAAGCCATGTTAAATGGCGAAGGCAAAGCCGTTAAATTAACGTACACTACCGTTACCGTTACCGTTGGACTTTCTAGAAGAAAAATGTTGTATTTACAATCTTTTTCAAAAAAGCTCTTGAAGTATCTACTGTAAGCTCTTGAAGTATCTACTGTAAGTTCTTGAAGTATCTTGGTGTCTTACTTATTTATTTTTATTCATGATCCCATTTTGTTTCACAATGGTCGGTGCAAGCATCACATGTATCATCACTACGTGTTGCTGTAGTATCCGTTAAATCTATCTTACACCTCCAACACTTCCTTGCTTGATCTTCAATCAGATCTTTTGATGAAGTATAAAAAAGGCTCTGAGTGCCTTTTCCATCAGAATGAAATCTAAAAGATTCTTTACAGTGAGGACACTTAATTCTTTCTGCTTTTTTACTAATCTCTATCATTGGTAAATTTTTAATCATCTTGACCCTAATTTGACCCTAATTTGACCCTAATTTTAGTAATCCATACTCACAATCATCACCTTCCTTGCTGCATTGTTTATATACTCTAAGAATACCACATTTCCACAAATGCACAAGTATTTTAACAATTACTTGCATCGAAGATCACAAAAGCGTTATATGAAGGAAAATAAACCTCAAAAAAGGAGACAGGAATGTCTGTATCACAAAATCCTAACGTTGCGTATTGTTTAAACCAACCTTATGCACGTATATTCCCTAGCCCTATCGTTTCAAAACGGGCTCCTCTGACGACTGATAAGGCTCAGATAGGAACCGTATGGGTTCAGTCTTCAGCAAACTCTGCATGGATTCTGACTTCTATTGTTGCTAATAGTGCAACGTGGGAAGCGGTTTCTGGTGGTGGAGGATCATTTAGCACTTTAACGGTGACGGGTAACTCAACACTTGGTTCTGCCGCAGGATCTACTGTTACTCTTGGTAATCTGAGTGGCGCAACAGAAGTTCTTGTTGACTCTGGAACAGCAGGAACGACTTTCAACTCTAGCGGAGAGATTGGTTTTATCTCTACTCTTACTGGTACGATTGCAGTTAGCTTACAAGCTACTGATGCTTCAGGTCAAATATACCTAGGATCAGGAGGATTAACTACGATTGATGGTGTAGGTGGCGTTCTTATAGAATCAACCAATGCGGCACTTACCCTTTCTTCTGGAACAGGAACTATAGCTATATCTGGTGATGCAACGAATACAACGGTAGGTTTAGGAACCGGAGCAGGCGCTAAATTAGTTACTGTTGGATCTACAACAACATCTTCCACCCTTACCCTTAAAACTCCAACGGGAACCCCTGTAGTAGCAGCAAATGGTCTGACTGCAACCGTAGGAAATATCACTGCAACAAACGGCAATATAGTCCTATCAACGGCTACAAACCTTATTCAGTTGCCCGGTCCTGTTAATATTATGTCTGGCGCAGGCGCTCCTTCAGCTGGATTAGCATTGCATGTAGGCGATATGTATATCAATACGACTGCTGCAAGCGCTACTACTCGGATTTATGTGGCAACAGCAGCCTCAAACTGGACTAACGTAACGTGCGCCGCTTAGTCTCTTAACGAATAAAGCAATATGGGGTATGGTGAATTATATTTCATACCCCTAAAAGAAGGATTACCATGGACCAAATATTTATCGTTAAGTTAGAACAAGAAGTTAACTCACGTCGCTATTCTCTCCTCCTGCCTATAGGCGCTCCGTTTACTGAGGTAAAAGAAGTTATTGCCGCTCTTGAAGAAACTATAGTCGCGATGGAGAAGGAATCAATCGAGCGTGCTGAGAAGGCAAAGGCTGAATCAGAGCAAGTGGCGACTGAACCCGCTCCTGAACAGCCAGTGGAGGGATAATGGCAGTAAGAAATACGATTGCAGCTATTCCTATGACATCTATAGAGTCAACTGCCGTTACGGGAACCTATACAGTTATTAACGCTGGGGGTACGCCACAGGCGTGCTTCCTCGTTCGTATAATAAATAATAGCGATGAAGATGTAACGGTAAGCTATGATGGCGTGAATGATGCTGACTATATTCCTACGATGACCTCTATCCAGTTACCTTTACAGACTAATTCTCAGCCCAACAACAACGTTGCCCTTCTTACAAAGGGAACGCAGGTCTGGGTAAAAGGTACGATGGGTACTGGTTACGTTTATCTGAGTGGATATTATTCCATCCCTTCAGGGGTCTAATAAAAATGGAGAGTAGTTATGTCTAGCAACCTAGCAATTCAAATATGGCCTGAGCCATTACGAAGCATTGCAGCTTCTTCGATATCACCCGTCTACATGGGTATCGGGACTGCGACCCTTAATCCAACGAAGATCTATTGGATACAGAACAATACCGATGTTCCTCTTACCTTTAGTTGGGACGGAATTAATGACCATTTTGTAGTGGTTGATGATGGATTCCTATTGCTCGATATAACAGCAAATAAATCATCGACTGGTGGAATGGCAGCTGTTCCTGCAGGAACCCGAACGTATGTAAAAGGGTTACCCACCACAGGGAGCGTTGATCTCACGGTATTTTATGGAAAAAATGGATAAAAGGAGGTCTCGATGTCTCAGGCAGGACGCTTTACACCCTCGGTTGTACCGGGGACATATGTTGAAACATTGACAGGGAATAATGCCCTTCCTGTCTCGCCTAGTGTTGGTGGAAATATAAATATTGTTGGTGACGGAGTCCTTACTACCGTTACCGGTAATCCAGGAACCAACACTTTAGAAATAACGTTAGCAGGAGCCATTGCTGCCAGCTACGTAACAGACTCTGGAACAGCAACTCCTGCCTTAGGAGTCCTCAATGTCCGCGGAGGATCCACCGGACTTACCTTTACAGGTTCAGGGAATACTATTTCCCTTTCAGGAACATTAGATGTTCTTAATGGAGGCACCGGAAATAACGCCTTTGTTGACTATGCCCCTATCGTAGGGGGAACCACAACGACAGGACCTTTACAGAGTGCAAATACGGGAATATCCAATTCAGGATATGTTTTTACCAGTACAGGCGCGACTTCAGTCCCCACCTTTCAAGCATTACCTGCAAGTTCTATTACGATTGATGGTAATAGTGGTAGTGCTACTGGCTCTACACTAACAGTTAAGGTTAATCAAGCGTCTATTCCGGCCTATACAGGAGGAAGTACGGTTAACTTTTATGCCAGTGGATCAACTAACCAACTCTCATTTACGGATAATCTTGATAATACAGGAGTAGGATACAACTCTTTATCGACGCTTGCTGGCGCCGGAGGAAGCAATACTGCTTTTGGATATGAATCATTTGCTGCCGTAAGTAGTGGAAACAATAATACTGGTATTGGTACTGGAGTTGGACAGATCTTGAGTACTGGTTCAAGCAATACCTTTGTGGGATATGAAGCAGGTCTCATAGCAACAAGTGGAAATGCAAATACTCTTATAGGAGTGGCATCTGCTAATAGGCTTACTACAGGTCAATATAATATTATTGTAGGAGCTGCTACCAGTGGCGCGAATCCCTTTGCTTCTGCAGGAGGATACAACTACACCTCAAGTGAAAGTTCTAATATTATTATTGGTAATATAGGGACTACTGGAGAAAGTAATGTTATTAGAATTGGTACAGCGGGATCATCTGCCGGGCAGCAGAATAAATGTTATGTTGCTGGAATAGATGGCGTAAACGTCGGATCAGTGGCAACTGTTGTGACTGAGAGTGGTACCCAGTTAGGAACAGCGGTGCTTACTGCCGGAACTGGAATTAGCATAGTTCCCACAGCGAATACGATTACCATTAGTGCTTCAGGCGGTGGTGGTATTACGACTATAGACGGCGATTCTGGATCGGCGACCGGTTCGACTATAACCTTTAATGCCAATAGTAACTCTGGCTCAACGGTTAAATTTACGGCGTCCTCCGCAACCGTTGATTTAAATGTTACAGATTCAAATAATAATACGATTATCGGTAAGTCGTCAGGTAATGGTTCTATAAGTGGTAGTCAAAATACCGGTATTGGAGAAAATTGTTATAACTCTCTTACCTCGGGTAGTTATAATGCGGCCTTAGGGCAGTACTGTTTTGTTGCCTTAACTACGGGTAGTTCTAATTGCGCCGTAGGCCAAAATATTCTTGCGGCATGTACTTCCGGCATAAGAAATGTTGGTATTGGTAATGATACAATGAGCGGTATTACCACTGGTAACTATAATAGCGCTTTTGGGGTACAGGCTGCATCAAATTACACGGGCTCTGAATCATCAAATATATGTATTGGCTATAATACTGCGGGAACGGTATCTGAATCTAATGTGCTCAGAATAGGAAATGGAACTGGCACGGGTAGTGGGCAATTAAACAGTGCCTATATCTGCGGTATTTCTGGAGTGAACGTAGGCTCAGTTGCAACAGTGGTTACCGAAGCAAGCAATCAATTAGGAACTGCGGTGCTTACTGCCGGAACTGGAATTAGCATAGTTCCCACAGCCAATACTATTACTATTAGCTCATCTTCATCAGGATTTTCTTGGAATGATGTAACCGGAGGATCAGCAACACTCGCAGCTGAGAACGGGTACATAGCCGACAGCGGTAGCCTTACTACATTTACAATGCCAACCAATAATTCGCTTGGTGACACTATAAAAATAGTAGGTAAAGGCTCAGGAGGATGGAAAATCGTCTACTCGGCATTACAGAATATCATTTTTGGCAACGTAACCAGTACGACCACCACGGGGAATATTTCGTCAAATAATGCCAATGATTGCCTAGAACTTGTATGCACTACTGCAAGTATAGCAGCGCCCATATTCACCGTAGTGTCTTCTATCGGAAATATTTCAGTCAATTAATTTAAGGAATCGCAATGGCAACAAATAACGCAGCCAATTATAGCCCCGTACAATATAACGTACAGGTGGGTGGAGCGAGTGGCGCACTTACTTCAGTGGCTCCTTCAGCAACGGCTGGGGTGCCTGTCATATCAGGAGGTGCGTCAGCTAATCCCTCGTTTGGAACAGCGGTAGTAGCAGGCGGGGGTACAGGCGCCGTTACGTTTACTGCGTATTCCATTATCGCAGCCGGAACCACGGCCACAGGCGCATTCCAAAACGTTGTCGGAGTGGGCAGTACTGGCCAAGTACTTACTTCAAATGGCGCTTCAGCATTACCCAGTTGGCAAGCGGCCGGAGCATCATTTGCTTGGTCCGTAATCACTGCAAACCAAAGTGCTGCCGTCAATAATGGTTATATTGCTAATAAAGCAAGCAATCTTATACTCACGCTTCCCACGACAGCAGCCGTTGGAACACTTATAGAAGTTACCGGTATGAATACTGCTCTAGGATGGACTATAGCACAGAATTCAGGCCAGCAGATATTCTTTGGAACTTCAACGACGACATCAGGAACCGGTGGGAGTCTTTCTTCATCTAACATTTACGACTCAGTAAGACTAGTATGTAACACGGCAAATACAACATGGATTGTAATTTCGAGTGTTGGAAATATAACGGTAGTTTAAGGAGAAATAATGTCCACTCAAAATGCGACAAATACCGCTAAACCAATAACTGTCGCTCAAGGCGGCAGTGGGGATTCTTCATTAACTGCATATGCCGTTGTTTGTGGTGGAACAACATCGACAGGGGCGCTCCAAAGCGTCTCCGGGGTTGGAACGTCTGGACAAGTATTGACGAGTAACGGCGCTGCAGCTCTTCCTACCTGGCAGAACAGTGCTGCAGGAGGTAACTTAGTTCTTCTGCAATCCCAAACTGCAAGTTCATCCGCCAGTCTTACCTTCTCAACGGGCGTTTCGAGCACGTACAATACCTACTTTTTCTTATTTAGTGCGGTGGTTCCGGCTACTAATACGGCCATTCTTGGAATGACATTGACCGGATCAGGGGGGAGCTATGCCGCCGGCACTAACTATTTTGCATACAATTCAGCTACCGTTAATAATATAAACTCAGCGAGTAATATCCTTATTGGTGGAGCTCTTTCTAATACTGCTTCAATAGGAGTAAGTGGATCAGCCTATGGGTACGGTATGACATCAGGAACTTCAGAGCCCAGTGTTTGTGGTCAAGTTGTGTTTAATAGTTCGGCCCTAGGAACTACCGCCTTTGGATTAAGTACTGGTCTGAGCAGCTCAGTTTCTACTATAACTGCTTTTGTATTTCAAATGAGTTCCGGTAACATCTCAACGGGAACTATAACCGTCTTTGGCGTATTGGAGTAAGTATGGCAACAAATAATGCTGATAACTTTTCCAATCCTATCGGAATATCAACGGGTGGAACGGGCATTAGTAGTACGGTCGCCTATACTCCTCTCGTAGGAGGAACAACTTCTACGGGACCATTGCAATCAGTGGCGAGTCTAGGTTCCTCTACTAATGTACTAACGAGTAATGGATCAGCAATCCCCTCTTTCCAAGCGAATACTACCAATAGTCTCGTACTCATTTCTTCTAAAACAGCCACAGCTGCGGCATCAGTTACCTTTACGACTGGTATCACGGGAACGTATAATACCTATGTATTAGTTGTTACCTGTACGGCAGCAACAGTATCTAACCTTCTTATGACCGTTTCCACTAATGGCGGATCAACGTATGTTTCCACAGGGTACCTGGGGGGAGAAATTACGTATCAATATAACTCAGCAACCATAACTCAGGGTGGGAACCAAACTACGGCATTCTCTCTAGGAACAAACTTGATGCGAGGGCTGACCTGCTATCTTTTCAACGTTACCAGTGGAGCTAAGATGTCAATAGTGGGTCAAGGAGGAGGAACCAATGATAGATGGTTTTTTGGAGGAAGTTGCGGGACAGCCACGGTTAATGCATTAAAATTGGTACCTTCAACAGGAACATTTACGGGTATATTTACCCTCTTTGGAATTTTAGAATAAAGGAAAGTAATGAGCAATAGATTATCGGGAAATAGTTCCCTAGCCTATGTGGGTACTAATGCCAATAACCCGCCAAATTTGATATATGCAACATCTAACCCAACCGTGAATAACTTTTCAAACGTGTCGCTCGGTGATTTATGGCTCAATACCTCCAATGAGGAAGTCTGGATACTGGTTTCACTTTTTGGAACATTAACATCAGGTGGAAGCAAAGCGACTTGGGCTCAGCTTGGTGTTATGACCAGCTCGCTAGAAACCCTTACCGCTAACAGTGGTGGGGCTATCTCCCCCAACGGAAGTAACACGATATTTGTCCAGGGTGATGGAACAACTATTACTATCATTGGTAATTCGGCGACAAACACTCTGACAGCATCACTCGTTCCAGGTAGCTTCACTGCTACCGTTACGGGAAACTCGGGAGGCGCCGTTTCTCCCAATGGATCTGGGAACCTCAATATCGTCGGAGATGGAACAACCATCACTATCGCTGGTAATCCTGGTACTCATACTCTCACTGCGTCTGTGATAAACTCTGTGGCTATTACACTCACGGGAAACTCGGGGGGCGCTGTCAGTGCATCTGCGGGAAACATTAATGTCGTAGGTGATGGTACGACGATTACGATTACAGGAACTCCAGGAACGCACACGTTAACAGCCTCCATTGTTTCGGGGGGAGCCCTTGATACCTTAACGGGGGATTCTGGAGGAGCGGTATCGCCCAATGGATCAGGTAATATTAGCATTCTGGGAACTCCTGGATTGATAACAGTAGTCGGGAACCCAGGTGCTCATAGCCTTACGATTAATGCAGGCTCAACGGTGGCAACAACGTATACTGCTGATTCTGGATCAGCAACTCCCTCTGCCAATGTTCTGAGAGTTATCGGCGGTACTAATATTAACACCAGTGGCTCTGGTAATACCATTACGACCAATCTCAATACCACACTTACAGGGATTACTAACCTTACCGTTAACAATTTAACCGTTAATAATTCAGCGACGTTTGGGTATCTCACCCAAGGAGTGGTCCAATCGAATGGTTCTGGTGTAATCACCTCCTCTGAGGGTACCGATGGGCAAGTTCTTATTAGTTCCAGTGCAGGAGCGCCTGCATGGGCAACACTTACTGCGGGCTCTAATATCACTATTACTAATGGTCATAATAGTATTAGTATTGCTGCATCAGGTGGGGGCGCAGGATCAGGAATTGTCCTTCTGGCTACCCAGGATATGACTGGTCTGAACTCTTTTACCTTTACCGGGTTAGTAAGTTCTACGTATAGGACTTATCTTCTGGTAGCTGACAAACTACAGGTAACTGTCGGCGGAGCAAGCCAGATGTCTGTCTGGTACTTCCCTCACGCAGCTTTTAGTGGGTTTAATTTCTCCAATGGCGGAATCAATTATTCTACCTATAACTCAACTTCAGTGAGTAATATTAATACTGGTACAGGAACGGGTCCCTATTATGTAGCACCTCTTTTTGGTACTGGCAACCCTCAGTATGTGAGTTTCAATGTATGGATGTATAACCTTGCAGAAGGTCCTATTTCAACAGTGTTGAATTATGGTAAGTTGGCGACTGGACAAGTAACCGTCTATACAGGAACAACACTCTACCAAGGTGTTATCTCTGGATGGGCTGGATCTACTTCTGGTACCGTCCCGGCGGTAACTGATATTTTCTTTTCTGCAGGAGCAACGGTAGCATCAGGAACTATTGAACTCTATGGCTTAACATATTAGGAGAAACGATGACCAATCGTCTTGGAGGATTACAAATTCTCGGCTATAGAGGAACTGAAGCCATACAACCGCCTAACTGGAGAATAGAGAAACGAGATCCAACGAGCAAGGACATTCGGAATGTCTCCCTAGGCGATCTATGGCTCAATAAAAATACGATGGCTGCGTGGATCCTCGTCTCCCTTGCGAGAACTTTACCGTCTCAGCCCGTGTTAGTCGCGACATGGCTCAGGATAACCAGTAACTTCATCGAAAACATCGTGGGTAATAATACCGCCGTGATCGTTCTTCCTGATGGATCCAGTAATATCAATCTCGTCGGGGATGGAACCACGATTACGATAGCAGGAACGGCAGGGTCACATCTGCTTACCATGACGGCGATACTTGGTGATCATGTGGCGACCATGACAGGAAACTCAGGAGGAGCTGTTTCGCCCTCGTCTGCCAATAACATAAATCTTATCGGAGACGGAACGACAATAAAGTTTACCGGCAATCCCCTTACTAATACCTTAACCGCCTCTATCGTCAATCCTTTAGCTTTCACCATGACTGGTAATTCAGGCGGGTCGATTATGCCCGACCTATCGGGTAATATTAATTTAGTTGGCGATGGTATTTCTGTTAATTCAGTGGGGAATCCTGGATCCCACACTATCACGCTTTCTCTCATACCAACGGGAACGGATGATACCTTAACGGGAGACTCTGGTGGGGCTGTCAGTCCTGGGGCGGGGAACAATATTAGCCTCTTAGGAGGGACAGGAATATCGGTCATTGGTACTCCTGGATCGCATCTCCTGACTATTAATGGGGGCTCGGCTATAGCAACAACCTTTCAAGAGGATGTCGGAACTGCGACGCCATCGGCAGCAACTATAAGGGTCATAGGTGGCACGAATATCGTCACTTCAGCTTCGGGAAATACAGTAATAATAGGGACAACGAGTACGATAACGGGCATTACTAGCCTTACGGTTAATAATCTGACCGTGAATAATTCAGCGACGTTTGGGTATCTCACCCAAGGAGTGGTTCAATCGAATGGTTCTGGTGTAATCACCTCCTCTGAGGGTACCGATGGGCAAGTTCTTATTAGTTCCAGTGCAGGAGCGCCTGCATGGGCTAATATTACTGCAGGTGGTGGCATTGGAATTGTTAATGGAAATAACTCGATAACGATATCTCAATCTGTTATAGGCGGTAATGGATGGGACTTTATTGGATCATTTTCAGGTGCAACAATTACGAATATCCCTTCTTACAAAACATTAGTTCTTGTGGGCCATATTGTAATAGGGCTACCGATGGCAACCACTCTTACCAATGATGTTCATGTCACTCTCTCAAGCGATAATGGAGTTACCTACTATACTCACTATTTGAGTGGCGCCAATCTTAATGACTATCGTCATCTAGCGGCCACCCAAAATTATAATATAACGTCAGCACTCGTTATTTCTCCTTATTATGGAATCGGATCGGGAGCCAATGGTTTCATGGAGTTTACTGCGTTTCTTTATGATGTTAATAATACGAATAGCCCAAAGATGCTTACGAGCTTGGCAACTTATTCGGTAGGAAGTATCACTTCAGATCAGATTCTTTCTTCTGGCGTATGTACCGATACCTTTACGGGGCCAATTAATGCATTGAAAGTAGGGTCTACAGGAGGATCTACATCCGTAACTATAACAGCATCTCTCTATGGTCTGACCTCTTGATTTGAATGAGATAACCGTACTATACCAAGTGAGAATACTATTTATGCCAAGGAGGTGTGTATGGACCCACTTATGATGGCTTTGGGTTGGTTCGTAGTTTCACTGATTGTTGAAAGAAATATATTATTTGTCTGGGCTCAGAAATCGTTTCTTATAGGGTATTTCATTGCGTATGTCGGCCTTGGGCCACTCGTTGTTATACTTAAGAAACGATGGAACCAAGACTGAACTAAGTAATATAGTTAGAGAAAAGGGCTCCCGATAAAGGAGCCCTTTTTCAAGCAGTTAATCAAACACCGACCGCTAGGGGGCCAAGGGATTAACATCTTTATATATTGCTTCCATGAATTCCCATACGGGATCTTCTTCTTGCATACTTATCTGCTGATACAGATCATAATCTCCTGACAAACTGGTTACTACCTTGCACTGTGTGCCATAGGCGGCATGATCAAGTTTGCCGGGAGGAGAATGCCTGATGAGCATTATTTACCATCCGGTAGACCATTACGACTGTTTTTAAGCTCTCTAATTCTCGTTATAGACACGAGGAACTTCGCTTTAGGCATATCGGCCAATGACTGTAATCGCAGGCCGTCTAGGACCTGATTTGCGATGTCTGGATATTCAGCAAGTTCATACTCAAGTTCTTCTAATTGTTCTCTGGTAATAACGATAGGTTGTTGCTCTTTTGCATTGTACTTCGTATTTAATGCCGTTCCCTTAGCAAACGTTTCTCGAGATGTTGCTACTGCAATCTCACCATCATCATCCTCATCCCCTGTTACCACTCCGACCAATGAGGAATATGCCACTCGTTTGAGATAGGTGACATAGCTACTCATCGCCTGGACGTCGTTCTTTGGAGGGATTATACGCATTCTACTCTCTAACCACTGGCCAGATGAGTGAAGGAGAATAGTATGCAGTATACTCTCGCCATTAGCATGAGAAATGGGGTTTTGCGCCACGGAGAGCCCGTTTTTAGTCAATGCTGGCCTGCTAGCCCCAACCACAGCCATAAGATCGGCGTAGCGTGATTTAAAGTAGGGATTCTGTTTATTGAGATCAGCCACTTCAAACTCCGCCTGTGCTTTAGCGAGAGCCCCTGCCAGTTCATGTATCTCTTCGGACCGATAAGGGATCTCATAGATCTTTGGTTTTGATTCGATCTTGTCGATGACTGCTTGATGCTTCTCATCATAGATCTTGGATATAAAGTCTAATACTTTGGATAGTTCTAGTGATTCCATTATTTATCCTCAGTGTATGTATTAAGGTGGTTATCTATGATATCTTTTAACTCTTCTATCTTCATTTTGAGTATTTCTATGGAGTTGTAGTTCATAGCCCCCATCTGCCCTATCCTAGCATTTTCTTCTTTGAGATCGGTAATAACTTTGTGATCCACAGTTGGATAAAGTTCTTTTATGAATTCTTTGCTTTTGTTGGTCATTGTAACCCTTTAGGTAAGATTGTTTAACTGCTTACTTAAGAGTATAACATATAGTAATTATATTGCAATGTTTTAGTAATTGTGGGAAGGGAAACAACGCATCAAGAAACCCTTCCCACATGCTAACACCTAGGGGGATCGGATGTAAGCAAAGGTAAAATGATAGTAACATTTGAGAAAAGAAAAGATAGACAAGATGTAAGGTATCTGTATAATCTACCTCATGCTTGCTGAGTTAGTGAGTGGATCCAGATACTACACGAAATGAAAAGAGGTACTGATCTGAAGACCAACACCTCTCAACTGAAATTTTATTGTCCCCAAATCCTGATGTAATTCTGCCAAGATGTCTCATCTAGATTGGGTTTTAGGAATACGAAAGAGTAGCTAATGAACCACTCAATGCCCGTTACAAAATGTATATTTCACCTACGACGGATTCTAAATATATATTTCACCTACGGAGGAGGATTAAAACATTTCACCTACGGAGGAGGATTCTAAATGTACACTAAAAGCCTACAAAGTCAACATTTATATCCAAAACTCCCTTTAGATTTGGCTATTTCCAGAATTCCGGTTAGTGACTATCTGAAAGATCCAGCCAAATTTATAGACGCTTATCGTGGTCACGGCTCTAGAATCGCAAATCTTTTCATGGATTATCGTAACCGATCCACATTTACTCTCACGAACCATTACATTGCTCGTATTGTCGGTTGCGATCCTAGAGTCGTGCGGAGATGGACTGCCCGTTTTGTGGAAGATGGATGGCTTATCAAACGATCAAAAGACTACAACGCGAATGTATACAAGATTGTCATAGACAGTAAGTCATCATATGCCATGTTCATGAAAAGCAATCCAGACAAAGCTATGTTCTTATGTAACCAAGTTATCTCTGTTAATGAGCGAAGCGTCCTCCCTAATAGAGATATTATATATATTAACCCTAGTCCTATACTTTCCTATACCGCGGGCGCACGAGAAACGATAAAACTATCGGCTAGGGAAGTGTATACAACACAAAAAAAAGAAGCAGAGCGAAGTTGGTTTAACCATCAACTCCATGTCCGAGTAGTAAGAGGCATAAAAATGCTACAAGAAGAGCAACAGAAGTACATTGCACTGCATAAAAAGCAGCCTGCGATGAAAGATATCCTATCCAAAGGACCAGTTCGAGAGGCATTGATTTCACCCTCAATCGTCAAGCTTGCTGGCCTCCTAGAACTTACTGAACTTGAGCAGATCAAGCTTATCGCTTTCCCTGATGATCTCATTGAGGAAGTTTATATCGAAGCTGAGAAGGTCAAGAATGGCTCCAGTCCTCGAGCTAGGGATAGGATAGGGTGGTTAATGGCTAAGCTAGGAGAAATGGCTAAGAATGCAAATTTGAAGCCAAATTGGAAGTGGGTTTTTGATGTCTGTGAAATCCTCGGATTAGATCCACGAGCCAAGTCGGAAGCGAGACCATTTGGTAGAAAAATGTCCTCCGTTGGCCAAGGCCGTTACTATCCGTCACAAAATCAACCAAAAGTAAACGCAACGACGCCGGAATATGTTAAAACTCATGAGTGGAAAGGCCATGTTGAAGTTCCTAGAAAAGTTCACGATAACGACAAGCTGAGAGGGTATTTGCTTGATGCATTACATTCTCCTCTCGGGACCACAAAGTTTGCACTCCACTTATATCCTCTTGAAGTGCAAGAATTATCCTACGATCTTCTCTCCACTGAGAATTCATGCTACTGTATTGAATTGAGTAGGAAAGGCAGATGGGTGTTAGAAAATAATACTTGTAAGCATAAGAGGAGAGATAATGGAGAAGATTTATGTCCTTAAGATATCCAACTGGGAAGATAAAGGCATCCACTTTATGCTCGGCCAATGGAAAGAGATAGAATGTACCCATACTGAGGAGAGTAATGGAGAAAATATATGTCCTTGAAGGAACACCCGTTGCCTGGGCCAGAGCTGCACCAGGACAATATAAGATGTGGGATACCCAGAAGCAGATAAAATTCAATTATGGCATGATATTAGAGCACCAGCATGGTAATCTACCATTCTATTCAGGGCCTCTTCATCTAGACATAATTTTCTACTTCAAGATCCCTAAAACTCGTATGAAGCATTACAACCAATTGCTCTTATCACCACAGTTCTATAAGCCAGACCTATCCAATCTTATAAAGCTCGTTGAAGATGTAGCTACAGGAATCCTCTATCGCGATGACTCTCTGATCGCTCACATCACTGCACAAAAGAAGTATGATGCACGACCTCGTACCGAATTCTCTCTTAAAGAACTAGGCTCCAGTTCGTCATGTGCTCCCACGAGAAGGTGTCCGTGCCCTACAACGGAGAACAGATGAAAACAAATACAAAAAGGGAAAAAGTGGCTATTAAGAGTAAATCTCAATCCTATCCGAAGACAATAAGAACCCCTAATGAAAGATTTTTTGATGAATATCTCAATTTGAATACTTGGAAGATGACTCCGCTCACTATATCTTTCATCCAGAAATTAGGAGAAGAGCTGCTTGTCTGGGCTCAAACGGACCCGAATGCTCTGACGTTGGACCAGTGGCAAGTAGCGAATGGGGTATGTGACGAGACTAAATATCGATGGCTTGAGAAGTATCCGAGTTTTAAATTGGCATGGCAGCAGGCAAAGAAAGCATTAGGCGTTCGAAGAGAGGTAGGTGCTATCAATCGTAAGTATGAGGTGAGTATGATCTCTAATGTGATGGCTCACTATTCTAACGTGTGGAAGGATACTGCTGAATGGCGTGCAAAACTCAAGGGCGATGCTGAAAACAAAGCAGAACGAATGATTATAGTTGTCCCCTCGTATGATGAGCCTGATGAGAAAAAGCCAACGCCTGAAGAGGTTGCTGCGTTGGCTTGTAAGAGTATGAGGCAGAAGAGCCATAAGAAGAAGAGCTAGGCTCTATTTCACTACTGGCTCGTTACCTTTAAGTTTATTGATTTCGTCAGTATTCTTTTTAGTTCCTTTGCCTATCGTTTTTATCATATCAAGGGCGCTCATAGATCTGTTATTGGCGATGGCAATTTCTCCGCGAAGCTCTTTAAATTTGCTCTCAATGTCTTTAAGTTGTACCGCTTCTCTTTCTATTAATTTATGAGCGGTTTTTGATGTATGTAGAGCGTCTATTACATCAGTCTCAAGACCTCCCAGCTTTTTGAAATCGAGCTCTAAGATTCGAAGGGCATCTTCTATACTTCTGAGATCGGACTCTAGATTTTTAAGACGAAGGTTAGTGTCGTTAATCTTATCAGAGTTAGTGAACGCTCTAAACATTGTCCCGAGGACAACTATAATTGTTGCCAGTTTTGTCCATAATGGAATATTAATCATCTTGCTTCCTTATTCACGTTTGGCGGACCCCGGAGATGTACTCTTAGTTTTATTCAGATATATATCCAGTAGTTCGATCATAATGTCTCTCATATACCTGCCTTCTAAACCTGCAGCTGATTTCAATTTTCTCTGCAGACTGAGCGGTAGATCAAGAGTAATTCTCGCTAGACCGACTTTAGCTTTTGTCATTTATTTTCCTCAAAAAATGCTTTAATCTTCTGTAATGTCTTCATTGAGAAGTTATATTTGTTCTCTTTCATTTGCTGCACTCTCATGAGCGTCCAATAACTAACACCTATGAGTTCAGCCATCTGTTTCCATGTTAAGAGATACTTGTGCTTAAATTTCTTCAGTCTATTAAATACAGCATCTGTTTTAATCGTCATTTACTATCATTCCTTCCTGTATTACAAATCTAAACACTGATGCTCTTTCCTTTTTGGGTTCTTCAGCTACTTTCTTTACCGGACACATGCACTTTTCTTCATGCTTATAGGCGGCAATAGGCTGCCCATAATCACATCCATTTGAGATATGATATGCATAACAATCATCACAGATGCACCGTGAGGCACATCGCTTCTTACTACTCTGAATCATTTTAGTCCTTTATAATTTTGACAGCTCCTAGAAATCACTCCGGTGGCTGCCTGTTTTTAATAGTTATGCCGTTTGAAAGACCAACATAACTACTTATAGTATACCAAATGCCTAAAATAATGCAATAAAATTACTATAGTGTGTAAAGTATATCTCTATGCTACACTATTATTCGAGTTAGTTCTCACAATAAAAGGAGAGTGGAATGAGCGACAAGATGAGCATCGAGACCGTCATTAAACTTAATAAGTTTACACCCCGATCCTATCAATTGCCTATTGCTAAGGCTATCGCTTCTGAGGGTGGAGGGTATCGTAAACTACTCTGCGTTCTCCCTCGTCGTGCTGGCAAAGATGTATTGATGTGGAACTTAATGATCAGAGCAGCGCTTAAAGAGGTTGGAAACTACTTCTATTGTCTACCAACATTCGCCCAAGCGCGTACCGTTATCTGGGATTCTATTACTAATACTGGTGAGCGGTTCCTCGATTTCATTCCCGAGGAGCTGATAGCAAAGATTCGTAATGATACAATGCAAATTACGCTCATTAACGGCTCGCAGATCAAGCTGGTTGGCTCAGACTCCTATGACACCTCAATCATTGGTTCTAACCCGAAAATGATCGTGTTTAGTGAGTATGCATTAGCTGATGAGAATGCCTATAAGTTAGCAGCGATGCCTATCCTTCGTGCTAATAATGGTATTGTATGCTTAATTAGCACACCTCGGGGCAAGAACCACATGTACGAGCTCTACGAGATAGCTAAGAATAGTCCTGATTGGTTTACTTACTTCAAGACTGTTGAAGATACATTGCATATATCCCTTGATGATATTAATAAAGACATCGCATCGGGTGAGATATCGCAAGATATGGCTCGACAAGAGTACTTTTGCAGCTGGGAAATGGGCCAAGAGGGGTCGCTCTACGCCAAGTATATTCAAAATATGCGGTTGAGAGGGCAGATTGGTATTGTTCCGTGGGAACCGTATCATAAAGTTTATACGAGTTGGGATCTCGGAATTGCTGATCCTACCTGTATAATATTCTTCCAAGTAATTGGTGAGCTTGTGCGTATTATTGATTATTATGAGCAGTCCGACAGGGCAATGGATCATTTTGCAAAGGTAGTATTGGAGAAACCGTATGTATACGCTAGCAATGGTCATTTTCCTCCTCACGATATTATGGCTCGCGAGTCTGCTCGGGGATTGACTAAACGTGAGATGTACAAAGAATTGGGAATCAAGTTCACCGAGCCAGTCCAGATCGACATTGAAGATGGGATCGAACTTGTTCGACGGACATTTAGCAAGATGTGGATCGATGAGAAGAACTGCTCAAAGCTCATTAAGGCATTAGAGAACTATCGATATGAATGGGATGATAAGTTAAAAAGGTATAAAAATAATCCAAGGCACGATAATTGGTCACACGGTAGTGACGCAATGCGATACTTATGCGCAGCGTTGCCCAAATGCCGGTCAGGAAGTAATGCTGAAGATCTTGAGAAGAGATATCAAGAAGCAATGTATGGACAACAAAGCAGGTTTTCAGGACCATTTAGAGAAGATGGAGGATATTAGATGAAAAAACTATTACTATGCATTCTGTTTATGGCATTACCTGCCCTAACGGCCTTACGATACAACCATAAAACTATGATGTATTATACAACCAACGCTCGTATGAGAGTTGATGAGAATGATTATCATGTTCTTGCTCTCACGGTTAAGTCTGCGCTTGATAGCGCCTATGAGGCTGGTGGGTCCATGATAAAGACTATGGATGCAATATTGGAAGCGTTATTGGACAATGGATCGCCGGCCGCATTACAATTGGCTGAAGATCTTAAATGGATGTTTTACTCGAGGATATTATGAAAGATCAATCAAGCATAATTATTTGCGAAGGTGATGTTAGGCATCTTGTAGCAAAGTTACTTTTAGCTATCGTTGATAATATGTGGTATGAAAATCGCATCAACAAGAATGTTGCTTCGAAAGTCATCTTCGCTAGGAATAAGGGAGAAGCGGTAGTGAGGAGATTTATGGAAGATATTAAAGCTCCGACACATGAAAAAGAACATTACTATGCGTTGGGACAAGAGATATGCGGTATAATGCAATCAGAGCAGATGCATGAAGATATCCTGGCGCTTTCAATGAAAATATCAACGAACGTTGTTAAAAAGATTAATTTCTTGGATAAGTATAAAGAATCTGACGCTCACTAAATAAAAGAACAAAGCCATGGATAAGGATAAATTCAGGTGGATCTCTTTGGAGTAATAACTAAGGATATAATGTGGCTAATAATAAAATTGTTCATCATCATATTAAAAGAGATAAACCTATGCCTAATATAATCAAAATTATTCTTGCGATGGGCAGAAGGGCGGCAGATAAACGATATGGTCCCGGTTCTTACGATTGGGCAAAAGATGGTATATCGGAAAAAAATAACCAGCCAATAATTATGGACCACAGTAAGATACCTTGAGGAATGAAATGGAAAAGGAGCCACCTGTTATTATCGAAAAGTGTAAGAAGCAAGTGGTTCCTCCCGAGATATTAGCACTATTTCCCGGTACGTATATAAAAGAAGAGGATGAGAGTGAAGAGTAAAACACCGATTGAAGAATTAGATCTGTGGACAGGTCATTATAATTTGCTTAAGAAGCATGAAATAGACTCTGTTGAAGCGATAGAACGAATGAGTGATCTCGATCTTCTGAGTTATAAAAATATCGGAAGAAAGATGGTGCGATATGTTCGCGAAGCAGTTAAAAAACATAGGTTAAATAATCAATCTAAGTCCGATTTTATAGATTCCATTATGCATGCCGACAGGGCTATTAGAGAACTTTATAAGCAGGTTATAGCCCAATTGAATCAACAAGACACTGATTATATCATCGAGTTTAAAGGCAAGACTTATGACTTCTGTAAGCCTTTAAATGCAGATGAAAAACTTGAGGGTGACATACAAAAACATCAAGTTGCTCAAGCTTTTATTGCTGATGCCCTAGAAAAAATAAGCAAAGCACTTTTTGCATGTGTTGACGAAAATAATCCTGAAACATGGAAAGAGTATAGGCGTGTGTGGTTCAACCTAGCCAGGCTCCAACGTGAAACTCCTCGTGAAGAATCAGAGAGTGTCATTGAATCTGCACAACCTTATGAGGTTGACGAGGGAACTTCTAAAGATTTAGACTATGAGAGTGTTTATGTTCAGGCCCAAAGAAAGGATCTTTCAGATGAAGAAAAGTGGAATCTTCTCCTCAATAATTTCGTGGATAAAAAACAGAGATCAGAAGAGATGTGAGAAGATACTGGGCCAATCAATTATTAATACTGAACCTCTCCCGATCGTCCCTAGCATGCAGAATACTGTTGAAACTGATGTGGCTACGAGACGCCAAATGAAGCGGTTGAGAAAGTCTATCGATCAGCAGATGGAAAGTGCGAATATCAGGGCATTGAAGTCTCATGGTGCCCAATGTAAACATATGTTTGATTGTGAAGATCATAAATGTTTTAAGCGGGAGCCTGATAAGATTGTGGGCGTTCCTTACGAGGTAAAGAGATGAATGTTCATCAAAAGTTTCTCATGGATATTATAGGATCTTTGGCACACATAAGGCACACACTAGGTTCCATAAAGAATGATCAATTCAATTATAAGTTTAAATGTCCAGAATTGGCAGATTATATAAAATCTCTCGAAGACGAAATAATTGTAAAGATAAGACGTCACAAAAGAAATGAGGCTTTGGCTAAAGCTAGGACATTTAAGAAACTAATTAAAGATATGAAAAAGAAATAACTTTTTGATTCTACGTTTCTATTATAAAGACTCTGATTAACATCAGGGTCTTTTTTGTTGCTTTGAAATCCTCAACTTTGTAGGATAGGCATATAAAGTACAAATCAGGCGTCGCTCTTCGAGCTATGTCCTGACAAGAAGGAGGTATAGTAATGTTGTTTCCCCAGTTGGGCCCGCAATATTACGATGAAGGGGATCGTGGAATCCTCGGTCGTATGGAAGCATTTTACGCTGAATCTATTACCATCAACCAATCCTTTTGGGGAGAAGCTGATACGGATACCCGATTCTATCAAGGCGATCAGACTCTTTGGAATGATCTCTATGGTAACCTGCCAGCCAATCGTAGGCGGCAATTTAGTTTTAACCGGATACGAAGAATCATAAACATGATTAGCGGCCATCAGCGTCGCAATCGTAAGTCTATAATCGTTTCCCCTATAGAGAATGGTGATGCTGAGACTGCGGATCAGATGACCAAAGTACTCATGTGGCTCAATCAAAAAGAAGACATTCTAGAAACCCTATCCGATTCGTTTGAAGGGGCTTTGATTACCGGAATGAATCTTCTGCAAGTATGGGTAGATTATCGAGAAGACACTATATCGGGGAATATAAAAGTTGATAATTGCAGTTATAACAGTTTTCTTATCGATCCTTATTTCCGCAAGGCTGACCTTTCTGATTGCAATGCTATTTGGAAAAGATCATTTCTTACTAAAAGAGAAGTGGTGTCGTTGCTTCCAGACAGAGCAGAGGAAGTGCTTGGATTGATTGGCCTGGATTCAGGTACTGGTCGTGATGGGAAGTTCCAGTTCATGCCAGAATCTTATAATTACGGACTCAAGAATCTTCTCACCTATGATGAATATTATTATCGTGATATGCGCACACAACGGATGCTCATTGATACGAATACCGGTGAACAGATTGAATGGTCGAGTAAGGATGATGACAAGTTAAAGTTATTCTTGCAGGCCTATCCTGAAACGTCTATTGTTGAATCTGAAATTCCGACCGTTCGTTTAGCTATTGTTGTACAAGGAAAGGTATTTTATGATGGACCTAATCCTATGGGTATCGATAAGTACCCTTTTGTTCCTGTTATGTGCTACTACCGTCCTGAAATGCCTTATTTCGATAAGCGTATTAGCTCTGTTGTTCGTGATCTGCGTGATAGCCAGTATCTTTACAATCGGAGAAAAGCTATTGAGCTTGATATTCTCGAGTCTCAGATAAACTCTGGATGGGTCTACAAAGAGAACGCTCTCGTCAACCCTAAAGATGTGTTCCTCAATGGCCAAGGTCGGGGTCTTGCTTTGAAAGAAGAAGCGCAGATGACCGATGTACAACAGATCATCGCACCACGATTCGATCCTACAACGATTCAACTATCGGAAATACTCGGTAGAGAGATGAACGAGATCAGTGGAGCGAGTGAAGAACTCTTAGGGTTCGATAATAAAGAAACTATGTCTGGGTTCCATGCAATGCTCAAGATGAGCGCGAGTACTACTACTCTTCAAGGACTGTTCGACCACCTGGATCAGGCGCAAAAGATACTTGGAAAACTATTCCTTGATGTGATGAAGGTTAACTTTACTCCTGGAAAGATTAAGAAGATCCTCGAGGGTGAAGAGCCAACACCACAGTTCTATAGTAAGGCTTTCGGTACTTATAACATAGCCGTTGAAGATGGTCTCAACACTACAACGCAGAAGCAGATGCAGTTTGGTCAGTTACTACAGCTCAAAGAGGCGGGCGTTCCGATACCAAACGATGCACTTCTCGATGCTGCAACGGTGCAGGGGAAGAAAAAGATTATCGAATCTATTCAGAAGCAAGAACAACAGCAGCAACAGATGCAGCAAATGCAAATGCAAGCTCAGTTGGAACAGATGCAGGCTCAAACAGAACTCTCCAAAGCCCGTGCTATTGCGGATGAGGGCCTTGGGCTTGAACGGGCATCTCGAGTACAGGAAAACCAAGCGTTGGCTGTTGAACGCAGAGCTGAAGCTGAGAAAGATCATGCAGTCACTCTCCTTAATCTTGTTAAAGCCCTTAAAGAGATCGATCTTATGGATATACAGCAGTTGGAACAATTGATAACGTTACAGCAATCAGTTAAGAATGAAGAACGAGAGCAGGAAGCTCATGTAGCCCAACAGGCTTTAGGACAACCTCAACCTGACTCTCAACAAAATGTTACGCCCTCTCCTAATGGTTAGGTAAGAGGTTTTTATTAACCTTGCAGCGAGAAAAGGGGTTATCCCTGAATCGGTCTGCAGTTACCAGGGATTATCCCTGAAAAGGAATCGCTATGGCGAAAAGACATCACGGTAAAATGAAGCATCATGGAATGCATGGTCATTATGAAGGACATGCAGGACGCAGACACCAAGAGATGCAAGATGCAGGAATGATTAGAGAAGATCATTCAGCAATTGCGAATCTTCCCCAAGGCGTCATGATCAAAGACTGGCCTAAAGGCGGATCATTTATGCCAGAAAACATCAATGATACTATCTCGGGCGTTGATCGTCAGATGGATACGGATAGTAACAAACGTAAAAGTCATGAACGGCCACATAAGTACTAAATAGAGTCTAGTGGGAAAAATTTACCATTCTTCCCACTAGTAGTAATGTTTGGTAAGGATTACGAATGGCAAAATTCACCCATCATTGCGAAGGATATGTACAAGATGAATACTCTACCTCATCGGGAGAGCCTTTATGGGGATCTGATCGATGGGACTGTTTTGAGGTTCAAGACAGAGAACTTTCTCTTGTAATTAATAAACAAGAAGGGATTCAAGTGAACTTTTGTCCATTCTGTGGTTATGAAGGGAGAACCCATGCCAGCAATGCCACGGTTCAGTAAAAGAGGAACGAAGATCGCCTACAAGATCTTAGGGAAACCTGAGAATATTGCATTCAAGCCTACTGCTCGTGAGAAGGATATTGATCGGCGTCTGACATT